>Ga0209826_1000052_pt1 | contig 74745 bp, 71 predicted proteins | sample GOMGulsemesocosm_5_FD_184637 | JGI IMG/M metagenome (GOLD analysis project Ga0209826, IMG submission 184637) | Methane-oxidizing microbial communities from mesocosms in the Gulf of Mexico - GOM15C Gulf of Mexico (SPAdes) (version 2) | ecosystem: Environmental > Aquatic > Marine > Cold seeps...
CACGGGTCAGCTGGAAGGTATCAACAACCGGATCAAGGTGATCAAGCGGATGGCTTACGGCTACCGGGACAGCGAATTCTTTTTCATGAAGATCAAGAATAACTTTCCCGGTAATCCGTGAAGAACCTTTTTTTTTATCTGTTATTCCTCGACCAGGCAATCTACCCGCCAGTAGCGTTCGCCTTCTATCAGGTCCTGACGCAGGCCGTGAATGTCGTTGCCAAAGCCGGGGAAGCGGGTTTCCAGGTCGATTGCAGTGGCCAGGTAGGCGGCGATGGTGTTATCCGTCGGAAAGCGTTCTCCCGGCATGATGACGGGGATTCCGGGCGGGTAAGGCACCAGCATCACGGCGCTGAGTCGGCCACTGAGGGCGCTTACCGGGACGGCTTCAACCTTGCCTCTGACCATTTGCTCATAGGCATCTGCCGGGCGCAGTGTCATCTCGGGCAGCTCGGTGTACATCGCGCGCTGCAGGTGCACCAGGGCATGCTGTTTGTAGCATTGGTGCAACTGCTGACACAGGTCGCGCAGACCAAGCCCAGCGTATTGTGGCTGCCGGGCGATCTCGGGCAGTGTGCTTTCCAGCGGTGCGTTCTGATCGTACAGGCGCTTGAATTCGCGCAGCTCCGACAGCAGCGTGCTCCATTTGCCCTTGGTTATCCCCAGCGAAAACAGAATGAGAAAGGAATATAGACCGGTCTTCTCCACGACCAGGCCGCGACCGGCAAGGAAGCGGGTGACAATCGCTGCCGGGATGCCGCTTTTGCCAAGCCGTCCCTTCTCTTCGATGCCTGGAGTGAGCAGGGTGACCTTGATTGGGTCGAGCAGCGCATAGTCCTCGGCCATGGCGCCAAAGCCATGCCAGTCGGCATTGTTACCGAGTGTCCAGTTCTCCGCTTGCAGCTGTTCTGCGCCCAGTGCCTCCTCTGGTTCCCAGACATCGAACCACCATTCCTCATCGGCCAGCTGTTCGGCGGTCTGCTGCATGGCGCGACGGAAGGAGAGTGCCTCGTCCAGGGTTTCCTGAACCAGCGACTCGCCGGCCGGGCCGGCCATCATGCCGGTGGCAACGTCGATCGACGCAATCATGCCGTAATGGGGCGAGGTCGAGGTGTGCATCATGTAGGCCTCATTGAAGCGCTCGTGGTCGAGCTGCTGATCTGCGCTGTCGCGTGCCAGGATGATGGACGCCTGGGACAGTGCGGCCAGTACCTTGTGTGGCGACTGGGTGGCGAACACAAGGGGGTGGCCGGTTCGGCTCGGCTGGCTATGGCTCATGCCGTGCCGGCCCTGATAGAAGGGGTGGAAGGCTGCGTAGCCGTACCACGCCTCATCGAAGTGCAGCACGTCAACGCGCTCGCGCATTTGCTCGGCGACCATGTCGGTGTTGTAGCACAGGCCGTCGTAGGTCGAGTTGGTCAGGACCGCAAGGCGAATGCGGGCGCTGTCTGTGCGGTTCTGCAGCAGGGGGTGGTTGCTGATCAGGTGAGACAGGTGCTCGCTGCTGAAACTCTGGCGGGCTATCGGGCCGATGATGCCGTAGTCGTTACGCGAGCCGGTCAGATAGATGGGGATGGCGCCAGTCATGATGATCGCGTGCAGAATCGACTTGTGGCAGTTGCGGTCAACCAGTACCAGGTCGTCACGGGTAACGTAGGCGTGCCAGATGATCTTGTTCGATGTGGAGGTGCCGTTGACCACATAGAAGGCATGATCTGCGCCGAAGACGCGGGCGGTGTTGTGTTCGGCGTCGGCAACCGGGCCGGTATGGTCAAGCAGTGAGCCGAGCCCCGGTACCGAGACCGAGAGATCCGAACGCAGAGTGTTTTCGCCGAAGAAGTCATGGAAGGCACGGCCGACCGGGCTCTTGCGAAAGGCGACGCCACCGCCGTGGCCGGGTGAGTGCCAGGAGTAGCTGGCACGGCTGCTGTACTCGAGCAGGGCCTTGAAAAAGGGTGGAAGAAGCTGAGCCAGATAGCTGCGGGCGGTGCGCGCAACTTGCCCGGCAATAAAGGGCAGAGTGTCTTCAAACAGATAAATGATTCCGCGTATCTGGTGCAGTTCGCGCAGGGCGCCGAGTTGCTCGGGGTCGATGGTCTGGCGGGTGGTAATTGCCATGATCGGCAGCTCGGGAGAGCGGCTGTGCGCAGCATCAAACAGCGCCTCAACGTCGTTTATTTTGCTGAGTGCCTCGGGCGTGAAGAGGATGCAGGCGAGCCCGCGATGTGCCTCGGCAATCAGTCGGCCTTCTTCCAGCTGCTCTGCACCCAGTACCTCAAAGCCTTCATTGCCCAGAGCCTCGAGCAGCGCGGCCAGTTGGCGGCCTGCAACGTTGTTCTGTCCGATGGCGGGATGGATGACGAGGATCGGGAAGTTGAGCTGTTTGAACATGGTGCGTCCCTGATGTTGGCAGTGCCTCCAGACTAATCCAGGTTGGCGTGCTTTGCATGCAGGTGTGCGGCTTGGCTGGTGTCTTTGTAGTACCATCGCTCATTCAGCCAGCAACCACGTCGCAAGGAGATGCATGTCAGTGAATTGGGATCTGCCAACCCCTTTTGTTCAGCCTATCAAGGTCGTGTCCGAAGATATCGACGAGCTTGGGCACGCCAATAATGCAGTGTATGTGCGCTGGCTTGAGCGCTGTGCCTGGGAGCATTCCAAGTCGTTGGGGCTGGGGCTGGCGGAGTATCGTGAGCTGGATCGGGCGATGGCGGTACTGCGCCACGAGATCGATTACCTGGCGTCGGCATACGAGGGTGACGAGCTGGAGATGGCGACCTGGATCTTTACCTGGGATCGCAAGCTGCGAATGACGCGGCACTTTCAGTTGGTGCGCAAAAGTGACGGGGTCACCTTGCTCCGTGCGCGTACCACATTTGTCTGTATCGAGTTGTCTTCCGGTCGCCCAAAGCGTATGCCCGAGGCCTTTATCGAGGGTTATCGCAAAGGTATGACGCAGGCCCCGGAAGGGTTCTGAGAAGGCCCGGCGCAGGGCGCCGGGCAGGCGCTCAGCGGTACTCGCACAGGTAGGCGGTATCGCGCTCGACCTTCAGGTTGAAGCGACTGTTGGCCGGCACAGTGAACTGATCGCCAGCGTTGTAGGTGGTCCATTCGTCGCTGCCGGGCAGCTTGACGGTCAGCGCGCCGTTGATGACGTGCATGATTTCCAGTTGGCTGGTGCCGAACTCGTACTCGCCTGGAGCCATTACGCCGACAGTGGCTGCGCCTTCGGGTTGCTTGAAGGCGATAGAGGCAACCTGACCATCGAAATACTGATTTACCTGGAACACGCGCAATACTCCTGCAGATGAAAGGGCGCTCATTATGCCGAGGGCTGATCTGGCGGGCAATTGGGGTTATGCAGGTTCGACTGTAGGGCTGGGCGGTCGTTGGCGTCTGACAACAAAGAGGTGTGCTATGGCAAATGTTGCATTTATCGGTCTGGGTGTCATGGGCTACCCCATGGCGGGGCATCTGCAGCGCGCGGGGCATCAGGTTACGGTTTATAACCGTACTGCCGAGAAGGCGGCGCGCTGGGTGCAGGAGTATGGTGGCCGTTTTGCCGACACGCCTGCCTCTGCCGCGCGAGGGCAGGATTTTGTGCTGCTGTGCGTTGGCAACGATGATGATCTGCGAGCTGTTGTGTGTGGCGAGCTGGGTGTATTTGCCGGCTCGCACAAGGGGCAGGTGGTAGTGGATCACACCACGGCATCGGCCGGCGTGGCCCGCGAGCTGGCGCAGGCCGCTGCGCAACTCGGTGTAGGCTTTCTGGATGCGCCTGTTTCCGGTGGCCAGGCGGGGGCGGAGAAGGGGCAGCTGACGATCATGGCTGGTGGTGATGAATCGGTATTCGACCTGGCGAGACCGATTCTGCATTGTTATTCGAAGATGCTCCGGCATATGGGTGAGGCGGGCAGTGGTCAGTTGACCAAGATGGTGAACCAGATATGCATCGGTGGCTTGCTCCAGGGGTTGGCCGAAGCAATGCATTTCGCTCAGCGTGCCGGGCTGGATGGCGATGCCGTGGTGTCGGTGATCAGCAAGGGCGCTGCGCAGTCCTGGCAGATGGAGAATCGCTACCGAACCATGCTTGATGGCGAATTTGATTTCGGCTTTGCGGTTGACTGGATGCGCAAGGACTTCGCCATCGTGCTGGATGAGGCCCGGCGCAACGGTGCGCAGCTGCCGGTTACGGCGCTGGTTGACCAGTTCTATGCTGATGTCCAGGCGATGGGCGGCGGGCGCTGGGATACATCCAGTCTGATCGCCCGTCTGCAGAAGGGTGATTGATGGACTGTCGTGCAGAGTGCGGCGCCTGTTGTACGGCGCCGTCCATTACCTCGCCGATTCCCGGCATGCCTGGCGGCAAGCCCGCTGGCGTGCCCTGTGTGCAACTGCTGTCTGATATGCGCTGTGCGATCTTCGGCTCGCCTGAGCGCCCTGCGGTCTGTGCGGGATTCTTGCCGGAAGAAAGTGTTTGCGGCAGCACGCGGGCTGACGCTCTGCGGATTATTGGTTGGCTGGAGTCCGAGACAGGCGCAGCCTAGCCTTGCTGCAGCGGCCTGCCGCTACGACGTAGAGCGCCACCGAATACGTTCACTGCGAGTCCCAGCATGATCAGTAGCGCGCCCAGAATCTGCATCTCATTGAGCTTTTCGCCGAGAATCAGGCTTGATGAGCTGAGGCCTACCACCGGAACGAGCATCGAGAAGGGCGCAACCCGGCCCGCCGGGTAACGGGACAGCAGTCGGCTCCAGAGGCCGTAGCCAATCAGCGTGGCTCCGAATGCCAGATAAAACAGGGCAAAAATGGCGGTCCCGCTGACCTCTGACAACGCCTGGTGAATCTGTCGCGGACCTTCGAGCCAGAATGACATTGCCATGAACGGTATTGGCGGGATAAGGCTGCCCCATACCACCAGACTGGTCAGGTTAACCTGTCCAACCTGCTTGGTAATGATGTTGCCGCAGGCCCACATCAGGGCTGCACACAGCGTCAGGATCAGGCCCAGCGTTGTCATGCTCGAGCCGCTTTGCAGGCCGATCAGCAGCAGCCCGGTCGCGGCGACGAGAAGGCCGGCCAGGTTGTGGATACGGGCCTTTTCGCCTAGTAGCGCTGCTGCCAGCATCAGGGTGAAAAATGCTTGCGACTGCAGCACCAGAGAGGCCATGCCTGCCGGCATGCCGCTGGTCATGGCGCTGAACAGGAATGCGAACTGCCCGAAGGAAATGGTCATCCCGTAGGCTATTAGCCAGCGCAGGGGGATGCGTGGTCGGGGTATGAAAAATACGGCCGGAATGGCTGCAAGCGTGAAGCGCATGGCGCCAAGTAGCATCGGCGGCAGGCTGTCGAGCCCTAGCTTGATAACAACGAAGTTAAGGCCCCACAACAGGATCACGGCGAGCGCGCGGAGCAGGTCACTCAGGGGCATTGGCAGGTATCTCGTGTGTTTGGGTAGCGGTCTATCCAATCACGAAAGCCCGCCGGGCAAGCCATACAGTCAGGTGCCATGTGAGCTGAACAGTTTGATGCGTGCAAAAAAAATCCCCGCACATGGCGGGGATTTTTTCACTCTCGGCGCAATTACTTGGAAGGGTAGTCGCGCTGGGTTGAGCCGGTGTACAGCTGGCGCGGCCGGCCAATCTTGTACGGACCGCTGATCATCTCGTTCCAGTGCGCAATCCAGCCCGGCGTGCGGCCGGTGGCAAAGATAACGGTGAACATTTCGGTCGGAATGCCGATCGCTTTCAGGATGATGCCTGAGTAGAAATCGACGTTCGGGTACAGGTTGCGCTCCTTGAAGTACGGATCGTTGCGCGCAATCTCTTCCAGCTTCATCGCCAGTTCCAGCTGCGGATCGTTGATGCCCAGTTCGGCCAGAACTTCGTCGCAGGTCTGCTTCATGACCTTGGCGCGCGGGTCGAAGTTCTTGTAGACGCGGTGACCGAAGCCCATCAGCTTGAAAGGGTCGTCCTTGTCTTTGGCCTTGGCGACGAATTTTTCGATGTTCGATACATCACCGATCTCGTCCAGCATGCGCAGTACCGCTTCGTTTGCGCCACCGTGTGCAGGCCCCCAGAGGGCAGCGATACCGGCTGCAATGCAGGCGAACGGGTTGGCTCCGGACGAGCCGGCCAGGCGTACGGTTGAGGTGGAGGCGTTCTGCTCGTGGTCGGCGTGCAGGACGAAGATACGGTCCATTGCCTTGGCCAGTACCGGGCTGATCTTCTTCTCTTCACATGGGGTATTGAACATCATGTGCAGGAAGTTTTCGGAGTAGCTCAGGTCATTGCGCGGGTACATCATGGGCTGCCCCATGGAGTACTTGTAGACCATGGCGGCCAGGGTCGGCATCTTGGCGATCAGACGAATTGCGGAAATTTCGCGATGATGCGGATCGTTGATATCCAGTGAGTCGTGGTAGAAGGCAGAGAGGGCGCCGACAACGCCGCACATGATGGCCATCGGGTGCGCATCGCGGCGGAAGCCGTTGAAGAAATTCTTCAATTGCTCGTGAACCATGGTGTGGTTCTTGATGGTGTTGTCGAACTTGGCCTTCTCTTCTGCGCTGGGCAGTTCGCCCTTGAGCAGCAGGAAGCAGGTCTCCAGGAAGTCGGATTTCTCGGCCAACTGATCGATCGGGTAGCCGCGGTGCAGGAGTACACCCTTGTCGCCGTCGATGTAGGTGATCTTGGATTCACAGGACGAAGTGGCCATAAAGCCAGGGTCGAAGGTGAATACGCCTTGGGCGGTCAAGCCGCGTACGTCCACAACGTCGGGGCCCATGGTCCCGGAATAGACTGGCAGCTCGATGGGGGCCGCGCCCTCGATGATCAACTGCGCCTTTTTGTCAGCCATTGATGGCCTCCTGTTTTGCTGTATCGAAAAGGTGACCCCCCACGCAGGGCCCGCATCACTATAAGGTGATAAATCGGTTTGTCAATTGTGCGGATAGTGAAAGGAAATGAGGTCAATTAAAAGGTTTAATTGCAAGCTTTTCTTGTTGCCTGGCTAGACTTGGCACCGCGGAAACAGAGCGTTTCCCGCCGGTTGTTCCGTTGTAATCAACGGTCTAAGTCACTATACTCCTTGACCGGCAAAGTGACCCGCAGGGCTTCGCCAGAGGCTGCTGGGGCGGGTCATTAAAGGTGTCACAGTGCATCTTCCTATAATCCAGCCCTGTCCACAGGGCCCTGAGTGTGAATATAGCCGTGAATAGCAAACGACCCGTCAACCTCGACCTCAGGACTATCAAGCTTCCTGTAACCGCATACACGTCAATTCTGCATCGCATTTCTGGCGTGATCCTGTTTGTCGCCATCGCTGGGCTTCTCTGGATGCTCGACACCTCTCTCACCTCCGAGAGCGGCTTTGAGCAGATCAAGAGCTGCCTGCAGAACCCCCTGGCCAAGCTGGTCATCTGGGGCATTCTGTCCGCGCTTCTCTACCACCTCATTGCCGGTGTGCGTCATCTGGTAATGGATGCGGGGATTGGTGAAGGGCTGGAAAGCGGCAAGCTTGGTTCGCAGGTAGTAATCGTGGTTTCTGCCATCGTGATTGTTCTTCTGGGGGTGTGGATATGGTAACGAATGTCACCAACCTGTCTCGCAGCGGTCTCTATGACTGGATGGCGCAGCGCGTCTCCGCTGTAGTGCTGGCTGCTTATGTGCTGTTTTTGCTTGGCTACCTGATTTGCAATCCGGGGCTGACCTTTGCTGATTGGCATGGTCTGTTTTCCCAGAGCTGGATGCGCATCTTCAGCCTGCTGACACTGGTTTCGCTGAGTGTGCATGCGTGGGTTGGGATGTGGACCATCTCGACCGACTACCTGACTCCCATGGCCCTTGGCAAATCTGCCACCGTTGTCCGCTTCCTGTTCCAGGCGGTCTGCGGTCTGGTCATGTTCGTGATTTTCGTCTGGGGCGTGCAGATTCTCTGGGGTAACTAAATGTCTAACATTCGCACACTGACTTTTGATGCCATCATCGTGGGTGGTGGTGGTGCCGGCATGCGCGCTGCACTGCAGCTGGCTCAGGGTGGTCACAAGACCGCTGTTGTAACCAAGGTATTCCCGACTCGCTCGCACACCGTTTCGGCCCAGGGTGGCATCACCTGCGCCATCGCCTCTGCCGATCCGAATGACGATTGGCGCTGGCACATGTACGACACCGTCAAGGGCTCCGACTACATCGGTGACCAGGACGCAATCGAGTACATGTGTTCCGTTGGCCCGGAAGCGGTCTTCGAGCTTGAGCACATGGGTCTGCCGTTCTCCCGTACCGAAACCGGGCGCATCTATCAGCGTCCGTTCGGTGGTCAGTCCAAGGGTCCCGATAACCCGACTCAGGCTGCCCGTACCTGTGCTGCAGCCGACCGTACCGGTCACGCACTGCTGCACACCCTGTATCAGAACAACGTCAAGCACAACACCTCGTTCCTGAACGAGTGGTATGCCGTGGATCTGGTCAAGAACCAGGACGGTGCTGTCGTTGGTGTTATCGCCATCTGCATTGAAACCGGCGAAACCGTCTATATCCGTGCCAAGGCTACCGTGCTGGCGACTGGCGGTGCAGGTCGCATCTATGCCTCTACCACCAACGCCCTGATCAATACTGGCGACGGCGTTGGCATGGCTCTGCGTGCTGGCGTGCCGGTGCAGGACATCGAAATGTGGCAGTTCCACCCGACCGGTATCGCCGGTGCCGGTACCCTGGTTACCGAGGGTTGCCGTGGTGAAGGTGGTTACCTGATCAACAAGCACGGTGAGCGTTTCATGGAGCGTTATGCGCCGAACGCGAAAGACCTGGCTGGTCGCGACGTTGTTGCCCGTTCCATGGTCAAGGAAATTCTGGCCGGTAATGGCTGTGGTCCGGATGGCGATCACGTTATGCTCAAGCTGGATCACCTGGGCGAAGAAGTTCTGCACAGCCGTCTGCCCGGTATCTGCGAACTGTCCAAGACCTTCGCTCACGTTGACCCTGTTACCGCGCCGATTCCGGTTGTTCCGACCTGTCACTACATGATGGGTGGTATCGCTACCAATATTCACGGTCAGGCGATTACCCAGGATGCCAACGGCAACGACAAGATTGTTGAAGGTCTGTTCGCAGTAGGTGAAGTGGCCTGCGTATCGGTACACGGCGCCAACCGCCTGGGCGGTAACTCGCTGCTGGACCTGGTGGTCTTCGGTCGTGCTGCCGGTCTGCACCTGGAGTCTGCGCTGAAGGAAGGTATCGAGCACTGTGGTGCCTCTGAGTCCGACATCGATGCGTCGCTGGCGCGCCTGTCCGGTCTGAACGAGCGTACTACCGGCGAAGATGTTGCTCCGCTGCGTAAGGAACTGCAGAACTGCATGCAGAACTACTTCGGTGTATTCCGTACTGGCGAATACATGCAGAAGGGTATTGCCCAGCTGGCCGATCTGCGTGAGCGCATCGCCAACGTCAAGATCGAAGACAAGAGCCAGGCATTCAACACCGCACGTATTGAAGCGCTGGAACTGCAGAACCTGCTGGAAGTGGCCGAAGCCACTGCGATCGCAGCTGAAGCCCGCAAGGAAAGCCGCGGTGCCCATGCGCGTGAAGACTTCGAGGAGCGCGATGACGTGAACTGGCTGTGCCACAGCCTGTACATGCCTGAAACCAAGCAGCTGAACAAGCGTGCGGTTAACTTCGCGCCCAAGACTGTTCCGGCATTTGAGCCTAAAGTGCGTACTTACTAAGGGTGATCGATATGTTGCAAGTTAGTGTTTATCGTTACAACCCCGAGAGCGACAACGCTCCTCACATGCAGGATTTTCAGGTTGATACCGGCGGCAAGGACATCATGGTTCTTGACGTGCTGGCCCTGATCAAGGAACAGGATGTAGGTTTTTCCTACCGCCGTTCCTGTCGTGAAGGTGTGTGCGGCTCTGATGGCATGAATATCAACGGCAAAAACGGCCTGGCGTGTATCACTCCGCTGTCTTCCGTGGTCAAGAACAACAAGCTTGTTCTGCGTCCGTTGCCTGGTTTGCCGGTAATTCGTGACTTGGTTGTAGATATGAGCATCTTCTACAAGCAGTACGAAAAAGTGCAGCCGTATCTGCAAAACGACACGCCGGCGCCCGCTATCGAGCGCCTGCAGTCACCCGAAGAGCGGGAAAAACTGGATGGCCTGTACGAGTGTATTCTCTGTGCTTGCTGTTCGACTTCCTGTCCTTCCTTCTGGTGGAACCCGGACAAGTTTATCGGCCCGGCTGGTCTGCTGCAGGCTTACCGCTTCCTGGCGGATAGTCGCGATGAAAAGACCGACGAGCGTCTGGCTTCCCTGGATGATCCGTTCAGTGTATTCCGCTGCCGCGGCATCATGAACTGCGTGAATGTGTGCCCGAAGGGTCTCAACCCGACCCGTGCCATTGGTCACATCCGCAACATGCTGCTGCAAAGCGGTACCTGATCGGCTTACATTGCATTAAGTTGGCCTGTACCGGCTCCTGCCATAGGGAGCCGGTCAGTTTTTTAACGAACCGCAGCCCAAAAAGCAGCGGTTTGTATGTACCTAAACCAGCAGGGGCACTCGGGTAACACCCGAACTATCTGTCGGGGCCGGCAATTTTCCGTTAAACGGGATAGGTGGCGGCAGGATTGGAGGCAGCGACACTGCCACTAGTCAACGCCAGCAGTTTCGCGCGGATGGCTGAGTCATTGAATGACTCGCCAATTAATGGTCTTAGCGCCAGGTGGTGTCCCCTTATAGAGGGTGACCAAGCATGCCAGACAGCGTAATGCAGCAGCTGTGGAGCACCTCTCACCTTGACGGTGGGAATGCGTCCTATGTTGAAGAGCTTTATGAGCTCTACCTGCAAGATCCGAACAGTGTTTCCGAAGAGTGGCGAAGCTATTTCCAAAAGCTGCCCCAGGTAAACGGTCACGCCGGTTCGGATGTTCCCCACTCCGCAATTCGCGACCACTTCCTTCAGCTCGCCAAGAGCAATCGTCGTCCGCAGGCTGTCAGCGGCGGCGCAGTCAGTAGCGAGCACGAGAAAAAGCAGATCGATGTTCTGCGTCTGATCCAGGCATTCCGGATGCGTGGCCATCAGGCTTCCACTCTTGATCCCCTGGGCCTTTGGAAGCGCGAAGAAATCGCCGACCTGACTCTGGCCGATTACGGCCTGACCAATGCTGATCTGGACACGGTGTTCCGCACCGGTGAGCTGCAGATCGGCAAGGATGAGGCGACCCTGCGTGAAATTCTGGATGCGCTGAAATCGACCTATTGCTCGACCTTCGGGGCCGAGTACATGCACATCGTGGATTCCACCCAGCGCCGCTGGTTCCAGCAGCGTATCGAAAGCGTGCGCGGCAAGCCCCAGCTGGGCGCTGATACCAAGCGTCACCTGCTCGAGCGTCTGACTGCTGCTGAAGGTCTGGAGAAGTATCTGGGTACCAAGTATCCGGGTACCAAGCGTTTTGGTGTGGAAGGGGGTGAGAGCCTCATTCCCATGCTGGATGAAATCATTCAGCGTGCAGGCTCCTACGGCACCCAGGAAGTTGTGCTCGGCATGGCACACCGCGGCCGATTGAACGTGTTGGTCAACACCCTCGGCAAGAACCCCCGCGACCTGTTCGACGAGTTCGAAGGCAAGAAGAAGGTCGACATGGGCTCCGGTGACGTCAAGTACCACCAGGGCTTCTCGTCCAACGTCATGACCTCCGGTGGCGAAGTCCATTTGGCGCTGGCCTTCAACCCGTCTCACCTGGAGATTGTTTCTCCGGTGGTCGAGGGGTCCGTACGCGCCCGTCAGGACCGTCGCCTCGACGTGACTGGCGACAAGGTGCTGCCGATCAGCATTCACGGTGATGCAGCCTTTGCCGGTCAGGGTGTGGTCATGGAGACATTCCAGATGTCCCAGACCCGAGCCTACAAGACTGGTGGCACCATCCACATCGTCATCAACAACCAGGTTGGCTTCACCACCAGCCGTCAGGACGATGCGCGTTCCACCGAGTACTGCACCGACGTTGCCAAGATGATTCAGGCGCCGATCTTCCACGTCAATGGCGATGATCCGGAAGCGGTTCTGTTTGTAACCCAGCTGGCCGTTGACTACCGCATGCAGTTCAAGCGTGACGTCGTCATCGATATGGTCTGCTACCGCCGTCGCGGCCACAACGAAGCCGACGAGCCCTCCGGTACCCAGCCGCTGATGTATGAAGTCATCACCAAGCACCCGACAACCCGCGAAATCTACGCGGAGCGCCTGGTTGCCGAAGGCGTGCTGAGCAAGGAAGACGTTCAGGATTACTTCGAGGAGTACCGCAACGCGCTGGATAACGGTGACCACGTGGTCAAGAGCCTGGTCAAGGAGCCGGACAGCAGTTCGTTCGTTGACTGGACGCCGTACCTGAATCACAAGTGGACTGCGCGTCACGACACCAGTTTTGACCTGAAGACCCTGCAGGAGCTGGCCAACCGCTTGACCGATCTGCCGGACGGCCTGGTGCTGCAGCGTCAGGTTGGCAAGATCATCGAAGACCGTCGCAAGATGGCTGCCGGTGCTCTGGCGCTGAACTGGGGCTTCGCCGAAACCATGGCTTACGCCACGTTGCTGCACGAAGGGCATCCTGTGCGCATCACTGGCCAGGACGTGGGTCGCGGCACCTTCTCGCACCGTCACGCTGTGCTGCACAGCCAAAACGATGGCCGTGCCTATGTTCCGCTGCGCAAGCTGAGCGACAACCAGCCGCGTTTCGATATCTACGACTCCTTCCTGTCGGAGGAGGCCGTACTGGCGTTTGAATACGGTTACGCAACAACCACGCCCAATGCGCTGGTTATCTGGGAAGCCCAGTTCGGTGACTTCTTCAATGGTGCCCAGGTGGTCGTCGACCAGTTCATCACCAGCGGCGAGCACAAGTGGGGACGTCTGTGTGGTCTGACCATGCTGCTGCCGCACGGCTACGAAGGGCAGGGTCCGGAGCACTCGTCCGCCCGTCTCGAGCGCTTCCTGCAACTGTGTGCCGAGCACAACATTCAGGTGTGCGTGCCGTCTACTCCGGCTCAGGTCTACCACATGCTGCGCCGCCAGGTGATTCGTCCGCTGCGCAAGCCGCTGATTGCCCTGACTCCCAAGTCGCTGCTGCGCCACAAGCTGGCGACCTCGACTCTGGAAGAACTGGCCGAAGGCTCCTTCCAGACCGTGATTCCGGAGATCGATGCCATCGATCCGAAGAAGGTTGATCGCGTCGTTATGTGTAGCGGCAAGGTCTACTATGACCTGCTGGAAAAGCGTCGCAATGAGGAGCTGGACAACGTTGCGGTTATTCGTATCGAACAGCTGTATCCGTTCCCTGAGGACGATCTGGCCGATGTGCTGGCACCCTACAAGAACCTGAAGAAGGTTGTCTGGTGTCAGGAAGAGCCGATGAACCAGGGCGCCTGGTACTGCAGCCAGCATCATATGCGTCGTGTACTGTCTCAGCACAAGACCAAGAATCTGTATCTGGACTACGCTGGACGTGAGGCTTCTGCCGCGCCGGCCTGCGGCCATCCTTCCATGCACGCTGAACAGCAGGAAAAGCTCCTGCAAGACGCCTTTACCGTCTGAGCTACGCCAGACAACAGAGATTAATAAGGATCGATAATGGCTATTGAAATCAAAGCCCCAACTTTTCCGGAATCGGTGGCTGACGGCACTGTTGCCACTTGGCACAAGCAACCGGGTGATGCGGTAAAACGCGATGAGCTGCTGGTAGATATCGAGACCGACAAGGTCGTTATGGAAGTGCTGGCGGAAGCTGACGGCGTCATGGGCGACATTGCCAAGGCCGAAGGCGACACCGTACTGAGTGGCGAAGTCCTGGGCGTGCTGAAAGACGGTGAGGCTGCTGCAGCGCCGGCTGCCAAGCCGGCTGAGGCCAAGGCCGAGTCTGCACCGGCTGCTGCCGAAGCCACGGGCGAAGAGCCCATGCTGTCGCCGGCCGCTCGCAAGCTGGCCGAGGAAAACGGTCTGGTCGCGTCCGAGATTTCCGGTACCGGCAAGGGCGGTCGCGTCACCAAGGAAGACGTGCTGAACGCTGTTGAAGCCAAGAAGAACGCTCCGGCTGCCAAGCCTGCTGCACCGGCAGCGCCGGCTGCCGCTGTTGCGCTGCCTGAAGGCGATCGGACCGAGAAACGCGTGCCGATGACCCGCCTGCGTGCGCGTATCGCCGAGCGTCTGGTTGACGCCCAGTCCAACATGGCCATGCTGACTACCTTCAACGAGGTCAACATGAAGCCGGTTATGGACCTGCGCAGCAAGTACAAGGACCTGTTCGAGAAGAAGCACAACGGCGTGCGTCTGGGCTTCATGTCCTTCTTCGTCAAGGCGGCTACCGAAGCACTAAAGCGCTTCCCGGCGGTCAACGCCTCCATTGACGGCAACGACATTGTCTACCACGGCTATCAGGATATTGGCGTTGCCGTATCCAGTGACCGCGGTCTTGTTGTGCCGATTCTGCGCAACACCGAGCACATGGGCCTGGCAGACATCGAAGGCACCATCGCCGATTACGGCCGCAAGGCTCGCGACGGCAAGCTGACCATGGAAGAGATGACCGGCGGCACCTTCACTATCTCCAACGGTGGTGTATTCGGTTCGCTGGTATCCACGCCGATCGTCAACCCGCCGCAGGCAGCTATTCTGGGCATGCACAAGATCCAGGAGCGACCGATGGCGGTCAACGGTCAGGTTGTCATCCTGCCGATGATGTATCTGGCACTGTCCTACGACCACCGCCTGATCGACGGCAAGGAAGCGGTGAGCTTCCTGGTTGCCATCAAGGACCTGCTGGAAGACCCGGCTCGTCTGCTGCTGGACGTTTGATCGGTACTACGGGTTTTTAGCAGCAGATTACTCGCCCGGCACCCAGTGCCGGGCTCCGTTTTGAGTTCTGCTGCCAACAGAGGATTTGCTCATGAGTCAGAAATACGATGTGGTAGTCATTGGCGCGGGCCCTGGCGGCTACGTTGCCGCCATCCGTGCCGCGCAGCTGGGTCTGAAGACCGCCTGTATCGAGAAATACGTCGGCAAGGACGGCAAGAACGCCCTTGGTGGCACCTGCCTGAATGTTGGCTGTATCCCGTCCAAGGCACTGCTGGACAGCAGCTGGAAGTACTACGAAGCCAAAGAGGGCTACAAGGTCCACGGCATCGACGTCAAGGGCATCAGCATGGATGTTCCGGCGATGGTCGAGCGCAAGGACAAGATCGTCAAGCAGTTCAGCGGTGGCGTTGCGACCCTGTTCAAGGCCAATGGTGTTACCAGCATTGAAGGTCACGGCAAGCTGCTGGCCGGCAAGAAGGTTGAAGTCACCGCCCCCGACGGTACCGTGACTGTACTGGACGCTGAGAACGTGATTCTGGCCTCCGGCTCCGTGCCGATCAATATTCCGCCGGCACCGCTGACCGACGATATTATCGTCGATTCCACCGGTGCTCTGGACTTCACCTCTGTACCGAAGAAACTGGGCGTTATCGGCGCCGGTGTGATCGGTCTGGAACTGGGTTCGGTATGGCGCCGTCTGGGAGCTGAAGTGGTCGTATTCGAAGCGCTGGATTCCTTCCTGAGCCTGGCCGATGAGCAGGTTGCCAAGGAAGCCCTGAAGACCTTCACCAAGCAGGGTCTGCAGGTTCGCCTGGGCGCGCGCGTTACCGGCACCGAGATCAAGCGCAAGCAGGTCACCGTGTCGTTTACCGACAGCGAAGGCGAGCAGCAGCTGACCTTTGACAAGCTGATTGTGGCCGTTGGCCGCCGTCCTTACACCGAAAACCTGCTGGCCTCCGATTGTGGTGTCGATCTGGACGAGCGTGGCATGGTGTATGTTGATGACTACTGCGCCACCAGCGTGCCGGGCGTATACGCCGTCGGTGACATGGTTCGCGGCCCGATGCTGGCCCACAAGTCGTCGGAAGAGGGCGTAATGGTTGCCGAGCGCATCGCCGGGCACAAGGCCGCGATGAACTACGACCTGATCCCGTCTGTTATTTACACCCACCCGGAAATCGCATGGGTCGGCAAGAACGAGAAGCAGCTCAAGGCTGAAGGCGTCGAGTTCAACGTCGGCGTATTCCCGTTCGCTGCCAGTGGCCGTGCGGTTGCTGCCAACGACACCGGCGGCTTCGTCAAGATGATTGCCGATGCCAAGACAGACCGCGTATTGGGTGTTCACGTTATTGGCCCTAGCGCTGCCGAACTCGTTCAGCAGGGCGCCATCGCGATGGAATTCGGTACCAGCGCAGAAGATCTGGGCATGATGGTCTTCTCGCACCCGACGCTGTCCGAGGCGCTGCATGAAGCGGCACTGGCGGTAAATGGCCACGCAATTCATGTCGCCAACCGCAAGAAGCGTTAATATAGCGCGCTGACCCGGCGGTCGCAGTGCGACAGTCGGGTCAACAGCGCAGCTTAAAGGACAACTTTGGCCGAGCAATCGGCCAGGCCACGATAGGGTGGTCAGCCGTGTTGCCGGATGCCGGTTTGCCCGTCACGAGCCCGTCGAAAAGGGCGAGTGCAGGCAGCAGGGCATGTAAAGGATGAGACATGTGCGGGTCAGCAGGTCTCCGGCAGAACGGCATTGGTGGTTACGGTCCCCTAGGACAGTGGCTATAAAACGTAATTCCTACACGATCAAAACGGTAGAAAAGCATGAATCTTCACGAATATCAGGGGAAGCAGCTGTTCGCTGAATACGGCCTTCCAGTATCCAAGGGTTTTGCTGTCGACACTCCGGAAGAAGCGGCTGAAGCCTGTGACAAGATTGGCGGCGATATGTGGGTCGTCAAGGCTCAGGTTCACGCTGGTGGCCGCGGTAAAGCCGGCGGTGTAAAGCTGGTCAAGAGCAAGGAAGATGCAAAAGCCTTCGCCGAGAAGTGGCTGGGTCAGCGTCTGGTTACTTACCAGACTGATGCCAATGGTCAGCCGGTCAGCAAGATTCTGGTTGAGTCCTGCACCGACATCGCCAAGGAACTGTACCTGGGCGCGGTAGTTGATCGTTCCACTCGCCGTATCGTCTTCATGGCCTCCACCGAAGGTGGTGTCGAGATCGAGAAGGTTGCGGAAGAGACGCCTGAGAAGATCCTGAAAGCTACCATCGACCCGCTGGTTGGCCCGCAGCCCTATCAGGGTCGTGAGCTGGCATTCAAGCTGGGCCTCGAAGGCGACCAGATCAAGCAGTTCACCAACATTTTCGTAGGCCTTGGCAAGCTGTTCGCCGACTACGACCTGGCGCTGCTGGAAATCAATCCGCTGGTGATCAAGGAAGACGGCAACCTGCATTGCCTGGACGCCAAGATCAACATCGACGGCAACGCCATGTACCGTCAGCCCAAGCTGCGCGCCATGCACGATCCGTCCCAGGACGATCCGCGTGAAGCCCACGCTGCCAAGTTCGAACTGAACTACGTTGCTCTGGAAGGCAACATCGGCTGCATGGTCAACGGCGCCGGTCTGGCCATGGGTACCATGGACATCGTCAACCTGCACGGCGGCAAGCCTGCCAACTTCCTGGACGTGGGCGGCGGCGCGACCAAAGAGCGCGTTACCGAAGCGTTCAAGATCATCCTGTCCGACTCCAACGTACAAGCGGTTCTGGTTAACATCTTCGGCGGTATCGTACGCTGCGACATGATTGCTGAAGGCATCATCGGCGCCGTTAAAGAAGTAGGCGTCAAGGTACCGGTTGTTGTTCGTCTGGAAGGCAACAACGCCGATCTCGGCGCCAAGGTATTGGCCGAGAGTGGCCTGAACATCATCGCTGCAACCAGTCTGACCGACGCTGCCCAGCAAGTCGTCAAGGCCGCGGAGGGTAAATAATGAGCATCCTGATCAACAAAGACACCAAGGTCATCTGCCAGGGCTTCACCGGCTCGCAGGGTACTTTCCACTCCGAGCAGGCGATTGCCTACGGCACCAAGATGGTTGGTGGCGTTACTCCGGGCAAAGGTGGCACTACTCACCTGGGCCTGCCGGTGTTCAACACCGTTGCTGAAGCTGTTGAGGCAACTGGCGCCGAAGCTAGCGTGATCTACGTTCCGGCTCCGTTCTGCAAGGACTCCATCCTTGAAGCGGCCAACAGCGGCATCAAGCTGATTGTCTGCATCACCGAAGGCATCCCGACTCTCGACATGCTGGACGCCAAGGTCAAGTGTGACGAGCTGGGCGTGCGCCTGATCGGCCCGAACTGCCCGGGTGTCATCACCCCCGGCGAGTGCAAGATCGGTATCATGCCGGGTCACATCCACCTGCCGGGCAAAGTCGGTATCGTTTCCCGTTCCGGTACCCTGACCTATGAAGCGGTCAAGCAGACTACTGACGCCGGCTTCGGTCAGTCCACTTGCGTCGGTATCGGTGGCGACCCGATCCCGGGCTCCAACTTCATCGACATCCTGAAGATGTTCCAGGAAGATCCGAAGACCGAAGCGATCGTCATGATCGGTGAGATCGGCGGTAGCGCTGAAGAAGAAGCGGCTGCGTTCATCAAGGCCAACGTCACCAAGCCGGTTGTATCCTACATCGCTGGTGTTACTGCTCCGGCAGGCAAGCGTATGGGTCACGCTGGTGCGATCATCTCCGGCGGCAAGGGTACTGCAGACGAGAAGTTTGCTGCTCTGGAAGACGCTGGCGTGAAAACTGTTCGCTCGCTGGCCGACATCGGCGCAGCGCTGGCTGAACTGACTGGCTGGACCATGAAGTAATTTTCATTGGTCAACGGTAGTGACAGAACCCCGCTTCGGCGGGGTTTTGTTTTATCTGCCATGCTTTCCCACATCGCTGTGTGCCGGGGCACATGGGTCGCAGGATATGAGTCACATGAAGGTATTTGACCGGATTAGCGTTCTGCATCTTATGGCAGGGGCGCTGCAGGCCATGCTCGCATACGGGTTATACCAGTCGGCCGAGTTGCATGTCTGGCCGGCAACCCATGCTGCCGCCTATATCCCGCTGTTCATGGTAATGGTCTTTCTGCCGCTGAGTTTTTACTGCGCCAGTGAGGCGATTGCGGTGCGGCGCTGGCTGCTGAGTATTGGCGTAGCACTGGCTGCCGCACTGGTTGGTCTGCATCAGGGCCTTACGACCGGCAGCTTGCGTCGACATGCCGAGACTGCTGCCGGTTGGTCGCCGTCGCAGGTAGGGGACTACCTTGGGCCTGCCTTGATCTTTTTTGTGGCGGCGTTCCTGCTGGTTCCCGCACTGGCACTCATATCGCGTGATCGCTGGCGAGTAGATTACGCTCGTTGGGTTGACGCCTTGCTCCGTAACGCGCTGATTCTTGCACAGGCTGCGCTGGTTCTTGCGCTGTTCTGGGGCGTCCTGGCGTCTGCTGCAGGATTGTTCAAGCTGGTGGCGTTGACCTTTCTCGCGGACCTGATTGAGCAAGCGTGGTTTTCAATACCTCTGAGTACGCTGGTGTTCGCCCACGCAGTGTCGGTAGTCGTTCGCATAAATCGGGTAGCTGACTTTATTTATCTGCGTGCGAGGCAGCTTTGCGGTTGGTTGTATCCCTTGGCTGCGCTGCTGGGGATCGGGTTTGTCGGCAGCTGGGGCGTACAGGGCATCGAGCGACTGCTCTCCACCGGTCGTGCTGCCAGTCTGTTGCTGTGGTTTGTGGTGCTCAGCCTGCTACTGCTCAACCTGGCGTCGCGAGGCGGCGCCGAGCCGGTGGCTGGAGGGCGCGCGATGCGCACGTTAACGGCGCTGGGCAAGCTGGTGTTGCTGCCGATGGTGGCAGTGGCCGGTTATTCGCTCAGTTTGCGTATCAGTCAGTACGGTCTGACGCCAGAACGTGTCTGGGCAATGGTGGTTACGTTGATTGTCGGGTTGCTTGTGGGCGGTTACGTACTGGATGCACTTGTCGCGCTGCGCGGCCGTTATCCCGGCTCGCTGATGCCCGCGACCAATGTTGTTGCTGCGGTAGTCACGGTGCTCGCGATACTGTTGCTACTCGGAGGCCCGCTTGATCCAAGACGTTTGAGCGTAAACAGTCAGATGGCGCGACTGGATGTGTCGGGCGGAGACGATCAGGCGTTGGTCAACTTTCTGGCCTGGCAAGGTGGCAGCTACGGTGTGGCGGCGCTGACCTCGCTTGCCCGCGAGGCGAGTGAGAGCGATAGCGGGGCGGCGCGCCGCTCGGCCATGGCTCTGCAGATGCTTGGGCGCATGCGCGAAAATCGCAGCCGGTTGCACGAGCAGGTTGCTTCGTTACCGGTGTTCCCCCGTACGAGTACTGTACCTTCTGCGCTGCTGGAAAGGTTGGGTGATGAACCGCTGCTGGCCGGCTGCAGTGCTCAGGTAGCTGATAATAACGCGTGTCTGATTTGGGCCTTGCAACTGGAGGTCACCGGCCAGTCCGCTTTTGTTGTACTGGGACGCGAGTTCACAGAGCAGCCACCCTTTGGCCGAATCTGGTTTGAAGACGAGCAGGGCGGCTGGCAGATCGGCGGTACGCTCGGCCCGGCTCAGACGCTGGATGGTTGCGAGGCCAGCGATTACCGCCCGGCAGGTTTGTTCGATGCAGTAGTGCAGAACAGGGTAGAATTCGCCGCCAAAAACATACGGGACCTGGTTTTTGACCGGTTTCGGATTCCCACGACTATCTGGTCTGCCGACGGTTGTCGGTAGCGTCCTGGGCTTAAATTCAGATTCGAGGGTACAGGGATCAGTCACTCGTACAACGAACAGTCAAACTCAAATCTATGACCAAACAACTTACACCCATTGATGTACTCGCCCTCGGCTTCATGACCTTTGCACTGTTTCTCGGTGCGGGCAACGTAATCTTTCCGCCCGGTGCGGGCCTCGCTGCCGGCGAAAATATCTGGCCAACGGCCTTTGGTTTTCTGATTACCGCTGTTGGCCTGCCGCTGTTGACGCTGATTGCACTGGCTCGGGTTGGAGGTGGTCTGGCTCAGCTCACCGGCCCCCTTGGGCGCGTGGCCGGTGTGCTGCTGAGCGTTCTCGTGTATCTCGCGATCGGGCCGTTGTTTGCTACGCCGCGGACTGCTGTCGTCTCCTATCAGATCGGTGTGGTGCCTTTTGTCCAGGATGGTTGGCAGGCCTTGCTCGGCTATTCGATCGTGTACTTCTCGGTCGTCATCTTTCTGGCTCTGAAGCCGGGTCAACTGGTTGATCGCATCGGTAAGTACATCACTCCGGTACTGCTGCTGGGGTTGCTGATGCTGGGGGTTGCCGCGCTCCTTTTTCCCGCTGGTCAAATGCACGCACCCTCCGAGCAGTATCGCTCTGCGCCACTGATTCAGGGGTTTTTGCAGGGCTATCTGACCATGGACACGCTCGGTGCTCTGGTGTTCGGTATCGTAATTACCACGGCGATTCGTGACCGCCAGGTCAGCGAGACGCGTCTGATTACCCGTTATACCGTGCTGGCTGCCGTTATTGCCGCTGCCGGCTTGTCGATGGTGTATCTGGCTCTGTTTTATCTGGGCGCGACCAGTGGCGCACTGGTCGGTGAGGGCGTCAATGGCGGGCAGATTCTGGCGTCCTATGTTCAGCACTGTTTTGGTGTTGCAGGCAGTGCGCTGTTGGCCCTGGTAATTATTCTGGCGTGCCTGACAACGGCCGTTGGCTTGCTGACAGCCTGCGGCGAGTATTTCAGTCGCTTGCTGCCGCTCAGTTATCGGGCCGTTGTCTGGGTGTTTGGCCTGTTCAGCATGGCGGTTGCCAATCAGGGGCTGGACAGCCTGATCAGTGTGTCCATCCCTGTGCTGGTTGGTCTGTACCCGCTGGCGATCGCGCTGGTTTGCATGAGTCTGCTGTGTGCAGGGATGGCGCGTCCGCAGAATCTGATGCGCCCGGTCATGCTGGTCACCTTGGTGTTTGGTGTGATTGACGGTTTGAAGGCGGCCGGTCTGATCAGCAGTGCGGGCGCCTGGATCGATGCATTGCCGCTGTCGGATCAGAGTCTTGGCTGGTTGTTGCCGGTCGCTGTAACCCTGTTGGCCGCTATACTCGTCGAGTATCTGCGCCACGGCAGTCTGCATCAGCAACAGGCGGGGCGGTGATGCCGCTCTATTGCAGGTATTAGCGGTGGTATCTGAGGAGAGGTAATGCTGTCGATTCCGGATGCGGGAAGTCTTTGGATCAATCTGCTGGCGATCAGCTGGTTTTTGCTCTGCTGGGTTGGCTACACCTACTATGCGTTGCGCAAGGGCCGCGACACCGCGTGTCTGGCTACTGTGCTGCACCTGTATCGTCGAGACTGGATGAACCGTCTGCTGATGCGTGAGCAACGCATGGCTGATGCCAGCGTGATTGGCAATCTGGAGCGAAACACGTCATTTTTCGCGTCCAGTACCCTGCTGATACTCGCGGGTCTGATTACTGTTATCGGGGCGTCAGACAAGGCTGTTGTGCTGTTGCACGAACTGCCCTTTGTTGCCCAGGTTGGGCGCGAGATATTCGAGCTCAAGCTTCTGGTACTGACGGCGATCTTTGTCTATGCGTTTTTTACCTTCTCCTGGGGTATGCGCCAGTACAACTTTGCCTCGGTGCTGCTGGGCTCAGCGCCACTGCTGGGCGAGAAGAATGTCACCGAGGCAGAGCGCAATGCCTACGCCGAGCGCATGGCCCGGGTGCTGTCCATGGCAGGCAATGAATTCAACCTTGGTCTTCGTTCCTACTACTTTGCTCTGGGAACGCTTACCTGGTTCATCAATCCGCTGCTCTTCATTTTGACCGTTGCCGGTGTGGTGGTGGTACTGTATCGCCGTGAGTTTCATTCGGACGTGCTGCATATCATGATGTTCAGCCCGGCGCCGATACCCCCGTCCGCACAAATGGAGAAAACGGAATGAGTGTGCCTCTGTGGTGTTTGTTTGTCGCAGCGTTACTGCTGGTGTTTACCAAAGTCCCGGTTGCCATTGCGCAGGGGCGTTCGGGCAAGGGGTATGACAACGCGCATCCGCGTGCTCAGCAGGCGGCATTGACCGGCTGGGGTGCACGTGCGCTGGCGTCTCATCAGAATATGATTGAGGCGTTTCCGCTGTTTGCGGCAGGGGTGCTGGTAGTACAGGTAACGGGAACCGCTGGCAGCCTTGCCAATCTGCTGTGCCTGCTTTTTATTGCCTGCAGGATTGTCTACAGTGCACTGTATCTCATGAATCAGGCGACGTTGCGCAGTCTGGTCTGGATCGTAGGCTTTGTCTGCTGTCTGGGCCTTCTGCTGGTGCCCGCGCTGGCCTGAGGGCGGGGTAGGCAGGCATGCCGGGAGGCATGCCTGCACCACAGAGTTGTTACTCCTCCATGGCTTTCTCCATCTCGTTTTTGGAGTCGGTAGCCGCATCCTGAACTGCGTCTGCCTTTTCCTCAATGTAGTCGGCGGATGCATCGTACGCCTGCTCAACATTGTCCTTGGTCGCGTCGTACGCCTGCTCGACGTTTTCCCTGGTCGCGTCGTAGGCTTGCTCAACCTGCTCACCGGCTGCTTCAACCTTCTGTTCCAGCACCTCGCCGGCGGTCGGCTCGTTACCGGTCATTTCCTGCGCTTTCTGCTCGGTGGCGTCGGCTACATCACCTGCGGCCTCCTGCATGCTGTCTACGGCATCAGACATGGACTCGCGTGCGTCCTCCATCTTGTCTTCCGGGCTCTCCTGGCAACCGGCCATCAGGCCTACGCTCGCCATCAACATCACTGCGGCAGCTACTTTCTTCATTGCTTCTCTCCTTGATAGTCAGGGCAGTACCCTTGCCCCTTCTTATTGTGCTTCTTGGGCTTTCTGCTCTATGGCCTCGCCTGTGCTTTCGACAGCGTCACCCACGCTGTCTACCGCGTCAGACATTTCCTGCTTCGCATCCTCAAGCTTGTCCTCGGGCTCCTGCTGGCAACCCGTCAGCCAAAGACTGGCAGTCAACGCCAGCGCCGCGGCAACATACCCTTTGCTATTCATCTGAACTCTCCTGCAGATCAGTGGATTCAACGGGTTAGTGCTGTCGGTGTGCGCCAAAGTTCAATCCGAGACCAACTTATGGAGTCTAGTTCACGTTCTGGGTACTATGCTCGGCTTTATCGAGTATTCATCCCAGGGTCGTATTGTCGATGAGTGAAATAGAACTGCGCGCGCGCAATTTTCTGTCCGTACTGCGCCACTGCCAGCATTTGCAGATGACGGTGGAGCGGGCTGATGAGGATGGCCTGGTGCTGCGTCTTCCCTACAGTGATCAGATAGTAGGAAACCCGGTAACCGGTGTTATTCACGGCGGTGCCATTACAACGCTCATGGATACCTGTTGCGGTATTTCTACCGTCTGTTATCTGCCCGAATTTGAAATCTGTCCGACCCTGGATCTGCGGATTGACTACATGCATCCGGCGGAACCGGGCAAGCCGATTTTCGGTTTTGCCGAATGCTATCGGGTGACTCCGACAGTTATTTTTACCCGGGGTATTGCCTATCAGGATGACCGCGAACAGCCGATTGCCCATGTTGTTGGTACCTTCATGCGGATGGGCAAGGCCGTCGATCCGGCAGATCTTGGCAAGCGGATCGATCAGGGGGACGCATGAGTTTGAGTGAGCAGCAGGTGCAGCAGATAATTACTCGTTCCCACGAGACCGGTGACTACAGTGCGCTGGTCGAGCTGATTCCCTACGCCCGCATGATCGGCATGCAGGTAACGCGTTTGGGCAACGAAGCGTTCTTCACGCTTCCCCGTCAGGACATTAACATCGGCAACCCGGTTCTTCCGGCGCTTCATGGGGGCGTGATTGCCGGCTTTATGGAGCAGTCTGCAATGCTCCATCTGATGATGTTCATGAACAGTGAAGTGTTTCCTAAAATCATCGATTTTTCGGTGGATTACCTGCGTGCCGGCTTGTACCGTGATACTTATGCTACCTGCCAGGTCTGGCGGCAGGGCAGGCGGGTCGGCAACGTCGCGATTACTGCCTGGCAAACGCACTCCAGTGAACCCATCGCCACTGCGCGGGCGCACTTCAAGCTGGACTAGACACATAATCGGGAGCGATTCGGGCGACATGGAAGCCTTATTGATTCTGGGTGGAGTGGTAGTGCTGGCCGTTTCCTGGGCCTGGCTGGTGTTTGCCAGCCTGGGCCTTGGCCCGGGGCCGCTAATGCTGGCAACCCTGGTGCCGGTGGTGACGCCGCTGGTGCGCGGGCGCGGTTACCCGGTGCTGCCAAGGGTGTTGATGGTGTTGGCCCTTGTGTCGTTCACGGCGGGGGTGGCGCTGCTCTATCGCGATGAGCCCGAGCGCTTCGAGCGATTGTTCAGTGGCAACTGGTCTGCTTCTCCGACCGACATGGCCCTCAGCGGAACGCTGATGGGGCAACCGTTCCTGCCCGATCAGGTCTACTGGCGGGGTGATCAACTGGTGTTCGCCGAAACGGCCACCGGCAATCGAACGCTGCGCTCGCTGGTTGTGCGTTTTGATCAGGCATCCTCGCTACTGCAGGGAACTGCCATCGACCTGTTGCCCGGTGACGATGGTCCGTGGCCCGAGCTGGTGATTCAATGGTATACCGGCGCGCTCTCTGCGCCGGGCCTTCAGCGGATTTCGTCCGGCTACAGCCTGAGTATCTCGCTTGCGCCGGCCGGGGCAAAACAGGCTGATATGACCGTCCACCTGCACCTTCCTGCGGCCTATGCTACTCGCCTTGGCGGCCATAGTCTGCTTGATGAGCGCCCGGAATGGCTGGGCAAGACCTCCGGCCAGCCAGAGCCGGTCAAGGTCGAGCCTGCTCCGATGCCGATGCAGCCTGTCGGTTGGCAGGAGCTGAGTCTGCAGACACTGCTTGAGAATCCGGCTGGTTTCGCCGGCAGGCCTGCCCGGGTGCTGACGACCGGTGGACGGGAGTTCGAGGGGGTACTAAAGGCGGTTACCGATGACCGGCGAATCGTTTTGGCGCTCCCTCAGGGTGCCAATCAGGTCGACTTTCAGTTCCATCCCGAGGATGTCGCACGAATCGAGTCGCGCCCCACGCGCTGACAGGCCCGCTAAACTTTCCGCAGGGCCTTGAAAATAATCGGATTGTCCCCATCTCTTGATGCATCGCCGGACTGGCCGGCTCGCCATGAACAGCATCAATGGAGACACTTCGTTATGACCGTGGACGCTCATAAGGAAACACTCGGCTTCCAGACTGAGGTCAAGCAGCTACTGCACCTCATGATTCATTCGATGTACTCGAACAAGGAAATCTTCCTGCGAGAGCTGATTTCCAACGCATCGGATGCCGCAGACAAGTTGCGATTCGAGGCTATTGCCGCTCCCGCGCTGCTCGAAGATCAGCCCGACCTGCGTATTCGTATCAGCGCTGATTCGGCAGCCAATACCCTGACTATTGAAGACAACGGCATCGGTATGTCGCGTCAGGAGGTCATCGATCACCTGGGGACTATCGCCAAGTCGGGTACTGCGGCCTTTATGCAGCAGTTGACCGGTGATCAGAAGAAGGACTCTCAACTGATTGGCCAGTTTGGTGTCGGTTTCTACAGTGCCTTTATCGTCGCTGACAAGGTCGAGGTGTTTACCCGCCGTGCGGGGCTGGCGGCAGAGGAGGGGGTGCACTGGGAGTCGGCCGGTGAAGGTGAGTTCAGCATCGCCAATATCGAAAAGCCCGAGCGCGGCACCCGCATCGTTCTGCACCTGAAGGCAGCCGAGAAGGAATTCGCCGACGGCTTCCGTCTGCGCAATGTGATTACCAAGTATTCCGATCATATTTCCCTGCCGATTGAGCTGCCCAAGCAGCATTTTGGCGACGAAAAGGATGCGCCTGCCGAACTCGAGTGGGAAAGCGTCAACCGCGCCAGCGCGCTCTGGACCCGTCCGCGCACCGAGGTGTCGGATGATGAGTACAAGGCGTTCTACAAGCACGTTGCCCATGACTTCGAAGATCCGCTGAGCTGGAGTCACAACAAGGTCGAGGGCAAGCTGGAGTACACCAGTCTGCTGTATGTGCCGGGTCGTGCGCCGTTCGATCTGTATCAGCGTGAGGCTCCGCGTGGGCTGAAGCTGTACGTGCAGCGGGTGTTTATCATGGATGACGCAGAGCAGTTCCTGCCGCTGTATCTGCGCTTCATCAAGGGTGTGGTCGACTCCAATGACCTGTCGCTGAACGTATCACGCGAAATTCTGCAAAAAGATCCGGCCATCGACAGCATGAAGTCAGCGCTGACCAAGCGCGTGCTCGATATGCTGGAGAAGATGGCGAAGAAGGAGCCTGAGCAGTACGCAACTTTCTGGAAGGCCTTTGGCAGCGTGATGAAGGAAGGCCCGGCTGAGGATTTCGCCAACCGTGAGAAAATCGCTGGTTTGCTGCGCTTTGCCTCAACCACCCAGAGCGATGACAGCGAAGTGGTCAGCCTGGATACCTATATCGAGCGCATGGTAGAGGGGCAGGACAAGATCTACTATCTGACTGGCGAGCGCTATGCACAGGTCAAGAACAGCCCGCACCTGGAGATCTTCCGCAAGAAAGGCATCGAGGTGCTGCTGCTGACTGATCGCATTGACGAGTGGCTGATGAGCCACTTGAGCGAGTACAAGGGCAAGCAGTTTGTCGATGTCGCGCGTGGCGACCTAGATCTTGGCAAGCTCGAGGCTGAAGAAGATAAGCAGGAGCAGGAGAAGGCTGCGCAAGAGAAGGCCGATCTGGTCAAGCGTATCCAGGAGGTGCTCAAGGATGACCTGCAAGAGGTGCGCGTCTCCCATCGCCTGACCGACTCGCCGGCAGTGCTGGTGATCAATGAGGACGACATGGGCCTGCAAATGCGGCGCATTCTGGAAGCCACCGGGCAGAAGGCGCCGGACAGCAAGCCGATCCTGGAGATCAACCCTTCGCACCCGCTGCTTGACCGTCTGGACGCCGAGCAGGACGAGGAGCGCTTCGCTGATCTGAGTCGAATTCTGTTTGATCAGGCCGCTCTGGCTGCCGGCGAGTCGCTCAATGATCCGGCGGCCTATGTCCGTCGTCTCAACGCGCTGCTGGTTGAGTTGAGTCGCTAGACTCTGTCACAGCGGGGTGTTTGCGCCCCGCTGTGATGCAGGAAATAAAAAACCCCTCTGCCCTGGTGGGCGGAGGGGTTTTTGTTTTCGGCCCGGGAATATCAGGCCTGGTGGTAACCGAAGATCGATTTCACTTCAAGGAAGTCCTCGAAACCGTAATGGCCCCATTCACGGCCGTTACCCGACTCCTTGTAGCCACCGAACGGGGCACGCGGGTCAAGCTGGGCACCATTGAGGTGGACCATGCCGGTACGGATGCGGCGGGCAACCTTGCGAGCCCGGTCCAGATCGCCGGAAGACACATAGCCGGACAGACCGTAGCGGGTGTCGTTGGCAATGCGTACTGCATCGTCTTCGTCTTCGTAGCCGATGATCGACAGCACCGGACCGAAGATCTCTTCGCGGGCGATGGTCATTTCGTTGTTTACATGGCTGAAGATGGTCGGCTTGACGTAGTAACCCTTATCCAGACCTTCCGGACGGCCCGGGCCGCCAGCGATGACCTTGGCACCTTCTTCTATGCCGGCAGTGATCAGGTCCTGAATCTTGGTCCACTGGGCCTTGGATACAACCGGGCCGATGACGGTGTCTTCAGCGTTCGGGTCGCCGGCCTTGACCTTGGCGACAACGGCCTGGGCAATGGCTGCGACCTCATCCATGCGGCTATTGGGTACCAGCATGCGCGTGGGTGCGTTGCAGGACTGGCCACTGTTGTTCATGCAGGACATGACGCCGTGGGCGACCATCTTCTCGAAATTGACGTCGTCGAGCAGGATGTTGGCCGACTTGCCGCCCAGCTCCAGCGCGACTCGCTTGATAGTTTGTGCGCCGTTGGTCATGACCTGGCGGCCTGCCGCAGTGGAGCCGGTGAATGACATCATGTCGATATCCGGGTGAGCCGACATGGCCGCGCCGACGGTCGGGCCGTCACCGTTGACCAGGTTGAACACGCCCGCCGGTACGCCGGCTTCGTCCAGGATCTCGGCAAGGACCAGTGCCGACAGCGGCGCAACCTCGGAAGGCTTGAGCACCATGGTGCAGCCGGTAGCCAGCGCCGGTGCGACCTTGCAGGTCAGTTGGTTCATCGGCCAGTTCCAGGGGGTGATCAGGCCGCAGACACCGATCGGCTCCTTGGTTACCAGGGTAGTGCCAATGGTTTCTTCGAATTCGAATTCCTTGAGTGCGGCAAGCGCGGTAACAAAGTGGCCCAGCCCTGAGGGAGCCTGCGCAACCTTGGCCAGCTTGGCCGGCGCGCCCATTTCCTGGGAGATGGCAGTGGCAACATCACCCATGCGCTTCTTGAAAACCTCGATGACGCGCTCGAGCAGGGCAATGCGCTCTTCGCGAGTAGTCTGGGAGTAGCTTTCAAATGCGGCCTTGGCGGCAGCAACGGCGAGATCCACGTCTTCCTTATTGCCGAGGGCGATAGTGGCAACGGCTTCTTCGGTGGCGGGGTTGATGACGTCCAGGGTTTGAGTGCCTTTGGGCGCAACCCAGTTGCCGTTGATGTAGAACTGCTGGTAATGGCTCATTCTGCATGGCTCCTTGTTATTGGTGTAGTGCATAAACATCCCACCATAGCATTGTCGCTGGCGGCGCTTCAGCAGATTTCTTGTGAAGCAGTGTAAGTGACGCCGTGTTGTCGTCTTTCGATACAGAACGCATCCCTTTATAATGCGGCGGCTTATACCTGTCGAATACTTGACTGAATTGCTTGGATATTGCATAGTGGCGCGGTGAATTCATCCGCTCGAGAGCGTCTATGCGATTGACCACCAAAGGTCGTTACGCCGTCACAGCCATGCTGGATCTGGCGTTGCACGAGGACCAGGGGCCCATCACGCTGGCAGACATTTCCATGCGTCAGGGCGTCTCCATCTCCTACCTTGAACAGCTGTTTGCCAAGTTGCGTCGTGGCAAGCTGGTCGAGAGTGTTCGTGGCCCCGGCGGCGGTTACCGACTGGCGGGTGGGGCTGCAGCCATCAGTGTTGCGCAGATTGTCGAGGCCGTGAACGACTCGATGGATGCCACCCGTTGCCTTGGAAAGGGCGACTGTCAGGATGGCGCAGTGTGTCTGACGCATCATCTCTGGTCCGATCTGAGTGCAAGGCTGCGACAGTTTCTGGACGAGATCAGTCTGGCAGATCTGGTGTCACGCGAAGACATCCAGCGCGTCAGTTCGCGCCAGGATCATTGTGTATCCAAAGTACGCAGCACAGTCAGCGCGCTTGAGCGCATTATCTAAAGAGTCACAGAACTCTCCATGCACGCAGCGCCCGCGGGCGGATGCGTGCCTGAATCAAGAAGTAGCGGCCTCGCTTCTGGCGCAGGTTGCAAGATTGAGGTGATACCGTGACTGAAGAAGTCGAAAGCCTGATCAGGAAGGACTACGCGGCGGGGTTCCATTCGTCCATCGAGTCCGAAACCCTGCCTCCTGGACTGAATGAAGACGTTATCCGGTTCATTTCTGCCAAGAAAGGCGAGCCTGAGTGGCTGCTCGAATGGCGGCTCAAGGCGTTCCGCTCCTGGCAGGAGATGGAAGAGCCAACCTGGGCCCATGTGCATTACCCGGAAATCGACTTCCAGGCGGTCTCCTACTATTCCGCGCCCAAGAGCATGGACAGCAAGCCCAAGAGTCTCGATGAAGTAGACCCGGAGCTGCTGGCCACCTACGAAAAGCTGGGTATTCCACTGCACGAGCAGGAGATGCTGGCGGGTGTTGCCGTTGACGCAGTCTTTGACTCGGTTTCGGTCGTTACCACCTTCCGGGAGAAGCTACTGGAAGCGGGCGTTATTTTCTGCCCGATCAGCGAGGCAGTGCACAAGTACCCGGAGCTGATCAAGCAGTATCTGGGCAGCGTCGTGCCGCAGAAGGACAACTTCTACGCTGCGCTGAACTCAGCCGTATTCTCCGACGGTTCCTTCGTCTATATCCCCAAGGGCGTTCGCTGCCCGATGGAGCTGTCGACCTATTTCCGCATCAATGAGATGAACACCGGGCAGTTCGAGCGCACCCTTATCGTTGCGGATGAGGGCTCCTACGTCAGCTACCTGGAAGGCTGTACCGCGCCGATGCGTGACGAGAACCAGCTGCACGCGGCGGTTGTCGAGCTGGTTGCGCTGGATAACGCGCAGATCAAGTACTCCACCGTTCAGAACTGGTATCCGGGTAACGCAGAAGGCAAGGGCGGGATCTACAACTTCGTGACCAAGCGGGGCGTGGCCCACACCAACGCGAAGATTTCTTGGACTCAGGTTGAAACCGGCTCTGCCGTCACCTGGAAGTACCCCAGCTGCATCCTCAAGGGCGACAACAGCGTTGGCGAATTCTACTCGGTAGCCCTGACCAACAATTTCCAGCAGGCCGATACCGGTACCAAGATGATCCATCTTGGCAAGAATACCCGCTCGACGATTGTTGCCAAAGGTATTTCTGCCGGCCGCAGCGACAGTGCCTATCGTGGCCTGGTGCGTATTAACCCGGGTGCTGATGGTGCGCGAAATTATACCCAGTGTGACTCGCTGCTGATTGGTGATCGCTGCGGCGCGCATACCTTCCCGTATATCGAAAGCAAGAACCCAAGCGCCGTTGTGGAGCACGAGGCAACAACCTCAAAGGTCAGCGATGACCAGTTGTTCCTGTGCCAGCAGCGTGGCCTCGATGCCGAAAAGGCGGTCTCGATGATCGTCAACGGCTTCTGCCGCGAGGTGTTCAAGGAGCTGCCCATGGAGTTTGCGGTGGAAGCCGGCAAGCTGCTTGAAGTCAGTCTCGAAGGTTCTGTGGGTTGATCGCCGGCTGGCGCAGCTCGAAACGGTTAAAGTAATTTATCAGGCATAAATGATGCTAAATATCAAAGACTTGCACGCGAAAGTTGAAGAGAAGGATATCCTTAAAGGGCTGTCCATCGAGGTCAAACCGGGCGAAGTTCACGCCATCATGGGGCCCAACGGTTCGGGCAAGAGCACTATGGGCAACGTGCTTTCCGGCCGGCCCGGTTACGAAGCCACAGCCGGCAGCGTGACCTTCAAGGGGCACGACCTGCTGGAAATGGAAACCGAAGAGCGTGCACGCGAAGGCCTGTTCCTTGCGTTCCAGTATCCGGTGGAGATCCCTGGCGTCAGCAACATGGAATTTCTCAAGGCGGCTGTTGATGCCAAGCGCAAGCATCAGGGGCTGGACGAAATCTCCTCGGTTGACTTCCTCAAGCTGGCGCGCGAAACCTGCAAGCGAGTCAACCTGGACGCCAGTTTCCTGAAGCGCGGTGTGAACGAAGGGTTTTCCGGCGGTGAGAAGAAGCGCAACGAGATCATGCAGATGATGCTGCTGGAACCGGATCTGTGCATTCTCGACGAGACCGACTCCGGCCTGGATATCGATGCCCTGCAGGTGGTTGCCGATGGCGTCAATGCAATGCGTGACGGCAAGCGCAGCTTCCTGGTGGTGACGCACTATCAACGTCTGCTGGATTACATCGTGCCCGATTACGTTCACGTCCTGGCCGGCGGTCGCATCGTCAAATCCGGCGACAAGAGCCTGGCGCTGGAGCTGGAAGCCAAGGGTTACGGTTGGCTCGAAAACGAGGTGGTCTGACCCATGACTGATTTTCAACAGACGGCCTTGGAGCTTGCCGCCGAGCAGCAGACGCCGGCATGGCTCGCAGCGCTGCGCCAGCAGGGTGCCAGCACCTGGGCAGCTGCAGCCTGGCCTGGCCGCAAGACCGAACACTGGAAGTACATTTCTCTGGCTCCGCTGCAGCAATGCGAACAGCTTGGTTGGAGCAGTGAGTCTGATGACGTCGCGCTGGACGCCGTAGAGCAGATCGAGCTGGACGCTATCCGTCTGGTTTTTGTCAACGGTCGCTTCAACGCCGCGCGCTCCAGTGCCTTGCCAGCCGGCGTCGTGCGTTTCGCCGATGCCAATACCGAACAGCAGGCATTGATTCAGCAGCATCTGGGCAAGGTCGTCGACAGCGAGCGTCATATGTTTGCCGCCCTGAGTAATGCCTGGGCTGCAGATGGCGTGCTGCTGCACGTTGCTCGGGGTCACAAGCTGGAAAAACCGGTCTATATCGTCAACGTCTCCACTGCGCAGGCGAATCCGGTCGCGGCCAGCCAGCGCGTGCTGGTGGTGCTGGAAGACAATGCCGAGGCCGAGCTGATCGAACATTACGCTTCCGATAGCGTCAGCCAGAACGGCTTCGTCAACAGTCTCACTGAGGTCGTGGTCGGTAATAATGCGCAGGTGCAGCATTACCGCATCAACCTGGAACAGGAAGATCTGCTGCACGTTGGCGGTGTTCACGTGAACCTGCAGCGCGATGCCCGCTTCCACGGCTTCACCCTGGCCCAGGGCAGCCGCCTGAAGCGTATCGACTATCAGGTCAACATGCTGGGCGAGGGGGCACATCTGGAGCTGAACGGCGTCTACTTGCCGCGCAACCGCCAGGTGATCGACTATCACACCAATGTTGAGCATTGCGTGCCGCATTGCACCAGCAATGAGGTATTCCGCGGGATTATTGGTGACTCGGCCAAGGCGGTATTCAATGGCCGGATTCATATTCATCCGCAGGCGCAGAAAACGCTGGCCGAACTGAGTAACAAGAACCTGCTCACGTCCCGCACGGCCGAGATCAATACCAAGCCCGAGCTGGAAATCTACGCCGACGACGTACGTTGCGCCCACGGCGCGACCATCAGTCAGCTGGACGAAACCTCGCTTTATTACCTGCAGAGCCGCGGCGTAACCAAGGCGGATGCCATCACCATGCTGAGCTTTGGCTTTATCAATGAGCTGCTAAACCAGGTGCCGGAGCAGGCGGTGCAGGATTATCTGCGTCCGCGTCTGGTGTCGCTGTTCGGCCAGCCAAGCGAGATGGTAGGGCAGATCGGTTATGAATGACCTGGCCAAACCGTTGCCGTTCGACGCCGAGCGCGTGCGTGCCGACTTTCCGATCCTGAATCAGGAGGTCAACGGCCACCCGCTGGTGTATCTCGATAACGCCGCGACCACGCAGAAGCCGCGCGCGGTGATTCAGGCGCTGGTCGACTACTACGAGCAGGACAACAGCAACGTTCATCGCGGTGCTCACGCGCTGGCAGATCGGGCGACACAGAAGTTCGAGGCCGCACGGGCCAAGGTTGCCGCGTTTATCAACGCACCCGAGGCGCGCCAGGTAATCTGGACCCGAGGCACCACCGAGAGCATCAATCTGGTGGCGTCCAGTTGGGGGCGGGCCAATTTGCAGGCCGGTGACCGCGTGCTGGTGTCGGCGATGGAGCACCACTCCAATATCGTGCCCTGGCAGCTTATAGCGGCGGAGAAGGGTGCCAGCGTTGAGCCGATTCCGGTGGATGCTGACGGCACGCTGGATATGGCAGCGCTGGAGTCGATGCTGGACGAGCGTGTCAGGCTGGTTGCCTGTGGCCATGTGTCCAACGCCCTCGGCACTGTTAACCCGGTTGCCGATATAGTGCGTCTGGCCCATGCTGCCGGCGCGCTGGTGCTGATTGACGGGGCGCAAGCCGTCAGTCACTGGCCAGTCGATGTGCAGGCGCTGGATTGTGATTTTTATGTTTTCTCCGCGCATAAACTGTTCGGCCCGACCGGTCTGGGTGTGCTGTACGGCAAGCGTGCGTTGCTCGAAGCCATGCCGCCTTACCAGGGCGGCGGTGAAATGATCGAAACCGTCAGCTTTGCCGGCACTACCTTCAACCAGCTTCCCTACAAGTTTGAAGCGGGTACCCCGGATATTGCCGGCGTGATCGCTTTTGGCGCGGCGATCGACTACCTCAATCAGCTTGATCGTGTCGGCGCCGCCGCCCACGAGCAGGCGCTGCTGACCTATGCCGAAGAGCGTGCACGGGCAACGCCCGGTATTCGCCTGGTTGGCACCTCCGCGCACAAGACCAGCGTCATGAGCTTTCTGCTGGAGGGCGCGCACCCCAATGACGTGGGTATGTTGCTGGATCAGCAGGGCGTTGCGGTGCGAACCGGCAATCATTGCGCGCAGCCGATCATGGAGCAGTTTGGTATTCCGGGTACTGTGCGGGCCAGCTTGGCGTTCTACAACACCAGAGCCGATGTGGACCGGTTGTTCGAGGCGCTGGAAAAAGTACGGCAGTTTCTGATTTAGGAGTGCTGCAGATGAGCGTTGAATCCTTTGATCCCAAACAACAGGCGGTGACCGTTACCCCGGCTGCGCTGGCGCATTTTCGTCGGCAACTGAACGGGCAGCAGGGCAAGGCGGTGCGTCTGAGCGTGAAGAAGAGCGGCTGCACCGGCTTTATGTATGCCATTGATCTGGTGGAGCAGGGGCGCGATAGCGATTTGCACTACCAGCTTGATGATCAGGTCGAGTTGCTGGTCGACAGTGACAGTATCCAGGTGCTGTCGGGCACCGAGATTGATCTGGTGCGCGAGGGCATCAACCAACAGATCAAGTTCATCAATCCGAACGTCAAGGACGAGTGTGGCTGTGGCGAAAGCTTCAGCGTGAACTGATCTCGCTCCTGTCTACCGCGCGCCCGGTTGGGCGCGTTTATTTTTGAGGAAACCCGATGGAACGTCGCATGGTGGTAGCCCGGGCCGATTGCCCGGCACGCCGAGTTCCCGATGGAACACCCCTGACCATCCCGAAAGACACCTTCGTAACCATTACCCAGGCGCTGGGCGGCAATTACACAGTGACCTACAACGGTCAGATGGTCCGGGTCGATGGTACTGATGCCGAGGCGTTGGGTCTTGAACCCGAGCTGCTGTCGTTCCCCGAGCCGACCGACGACCAGATCCGCGAAGAGCAGGTCTGGGAGGCCCTTAAAACCGTTTATGATCCGGAGATTCCGGTTGATCTGGTCAATCTCGGCCTGATCTACAACGTTGCTATTGACCAGTCCGAGCACAAGGTGACCATTCAGATGACCCTGACTGCCCCCGGCTGCGGTATGGGGCCGGTGCTGGTTGGCGATGTTGAATACAGGGTAAAGCGGGTGCCCAATGTCGAGCACGTCAAGGTTGACCTGGTGTTCGATCCGCCTTGGCAACGGCACATGATGAGTGAAGAGGCACAGCTCGAAACCGGCATGTTTTTCTGAGGACGGCAACACATGAGTCGATTTGGTACGGAAATCACCAGTGAAGATATCGTTGATACTCTGTCGTTCTTCGATAGCTGGGAAGACCGCTACAAGTACATCATTGATCTGGGCAAGGAATTGCCGGAGCTTGATGCAAGCCAGCGAACCGATGAAAACCTGGTGCGCGGCTGCCAGAGTCAGGTCTGGCTGGTCGGCCACCGCGATGGTGACAGGCTGTATTTCGATGCCGATAGTGATGCCTTTATCGTCAAGGGGCTGCTTGCTGTTGTTCTGGCGGCCTACAATGGCAAGCGGGCAGAAGAGATCAGAGCATTCGATATCGAGGATTACTTCTCACGGCTCAACCTGCTCAAGCACCTGAGCGTCACTCGTGGTAACGGCCTGCGGGCCATGGTACAGCGTATTCAGGCTGCGGCGGCCTAAAGGCTGCCGCATCTGATTTCGCAGCAGTTGTACTGAACAGTGGTAGCAGTTATGGTCACATTCTGACTTTCTGAGCGCGCTGCCTGGTGCGCCAGCAAACAACAATAACAACGCAAGAGCATTCTGAATGAGCGCCTTCTGGTCCAGACTGAAGGATGACTTTCAGCTGTCGATCATTACGCTGGTCGGGAGTCTCGCCGTATTGGGCGTGACACCGTACGCGGTGTATCGGCTTGGCCAGCGCAACTGGCTGGTCGGCTTTACCGACAGTTTCCTCGTGGTGGGCACCGTGCTCGCCGTATCCTATGCCTGGCGTACCGGCAATACCGTTCGTCCCGGGCAGTTTCTCGCCGCAATCTACTCCATCGGAGCCTTTCTGGTCAGCATCAAGCTGGGTACCAACGGCCTGTTCTGGATGTATGTGCTAATCCTGTTCAATTTCTTTGTGGTGCCGCCGCGTCAGAGTGTAATGGTGACGCAGGTAACCCTGCTTGCGGTTTGTCTGTATGGCTGGCTGAATCCGCAAGAGGTATTTGCCAGCCATTACCAGATGGGTTCATTTATTGTCACCTATGAACTATCCAGCATATTTGCGTTTGTGTTCGCGTCTCGTGGTCGCGCTCAGCGGCGTGAGCTTTCGCAGCTTGCGACTGAGGATCCGTTGACCGGCATCGGCAACCGGCGAACCATGAACAAGGAGCTGGATATCGCTGTTGCCGACAGCAGGCGATACGACATACGTTTTGGCCTGCTGGTGCTCGATCTTGATCATTTCAAGCAGATAAACGACCAGTTTGGACATGCTGTCGGCGATGATGTGCTGGTGCGTTTCGTGCAACTGGTCGACGCGGCCTGCCGCCCATCTGATCGCCTGTTCCGGCTGGGTGGTGAGGAGTTTGTCTTGCTGGTTCCCAATGTTACCCGTGAAGGCCTTAATGGCGTTGCAACCAAGATTCAGCAGTGCGTCCGCGAGGTTTTGAGGCGGCCGGACGGGCAGGCTGTGACTGTTTCCATCGGCGGTTGCATGCTCAATGGGCACCCGGAGCGCGAGTCCTGGCTGCACGAGGCTGATGCATGCCTTTACGCCGCAAAGGACGCAGGGCGTGACCAGATCGTGATCGCAGCGCCTTGAGTGTCGCCCGGTTGCAGTGCTCCTCCTGTCTCTCTACTATCGACTGACATGCTCTGTCTGGAGGTATCTCCATGAGAACGACGTATTCTGATGGCGCCTTTTGGCGCAAGCTCGCATCCCATGCCCGGTTGGCCGGGCGTGAGGTAGTCGAAAAGGCGCTGTGCCTCTATTACGCGGCGCGCCGTCCTGAAACGCCAGCCTGGGCCAAGGCGGTCATTGTCAGTTGTCTGGCGTACTTTATCGCTCCTCTGGATGCGATTCCTGATTTCACCCCGTTGCTGGGTTTTACCGACGATCTGGGTATGTTTGCCAGTGCGTTGGCAATGGTTGCAATGTACATAGACGGTGACGTCAGAACAGCAGCGCGTCAAAGGGCCGACAGCTGGTTCGGCCCTTTTATCGAAGAGGTCGACGAGGCGCGCTAGCTGCCTAGTGCTGGCTATATACCCGTTGGCTGCCGTCAGCCTCGACGGCAATGACCTGGTAGGCCTGGTGGCGCTCGCCCATTTCCATTCCGGGCGAGCCGATCGGCATGCCCGGTACGGCAAGGCCCTTTATGGTGCTGTCATCTTCAAGAGCCAGAATGTCGCTGGCCGGGACATGCCCTTCAATGAAGACGCCCTTGTAAATCGCCGTATGGCACGAGCGCAGGGCCGGGTCGACTCCCAGGCTCTGTTTCATCGCAACGACCTCAGAGGTGACGTGGTCGTTGACCTCAAGGCCATTTTCCTCAAGATGTTCGATCCAGGCGTGGCAGCAGCCGCATGAGGGATCGCGGTATACATCGATATCGGCAGCCTGAGACAGGCTGCTCACCAGCAGCAGACCGCCAGCGATCAGGTTTTTCATTCTCTTGCTCTCCTCGGATATCCGACTTCCGGCGCTGCATCAGGCCGGGCGCTCTGATACCATGCGCGCCGTCAGGTTCAGACCGCTGAGACTAGCGGGTTAGTCGGCGAGTGTCATCCGCAAGCCTTGGTCAAGCAGGTATATGGTCGTTGCATGATGTTTCCTCTTTTTCCTGGTGTCTTTCGTTGTCAGCATTCTCCAAGGCGAAGTCGTCTGGGGGCGCTGTACCTGCTGCTTGTCTGTCTGTTCGCAACTCCCGCTTCGGCAATGCAGGTGGTGTTTATCAGTCCGGGCAAATCCAATGAGCCATTCTGGATGGATGCGATCGAAGGTCTGCAGCACGCGGCAACGAGTCTGGGGGTTGAGCTGGAGGTTCTGCACGCCGAACGCGACCACCTGGCCCAGCTCAGTTTGGCCAGGGATGTGTCCCGGCGGCCGTCAGGCCAGCGCCCGGACTACCTGCTGGTGTCGGCGGAAAAGCAGGTCCTGCCGGGGCAGTTGCAGATCGCCGAGCAAGCGGGCATCCGGGTATTTGCTGCGTATAACGGTGTGCTGGAGAGCGAACGTGAAATGCTTGGCTATCCCCGCGATCGGCTGAAACACTGGCTAGGCAGCCTGGTGCCTGATGCAGAGGAAGCCGGCTATCTCAGTGCCAGATCCTTGATCCTGCAGGGGTTGCAGCAGTTTCCGGCGAGCAGGTCGCAGCGGTTGGAGATGATTGCCATATCGGGTGACAAGTCGACTGACAGCTCTCGCCGGCGGACTCGTGGAATGCAGAGAGCGGTCGCCGAGTTTGCCGAGGTTCGCTTGCGTCAGAATGTCTACGGTGAATGGCGGCGGGACAATGCCCGTTATCAGACCCCCATTTTGCTTGAGCGCTATCCGCAAACGCGACTGGTATGGACCGGTAATGATCTTATGGCCTACGGCGCTATTGAAGGTGCACGCAGTCTCGGTCGTACGGTCGGGCGTGATCTTGTGGTGTCGACTGTCAACATGACTGAGCAGGCAACCCGAGCATTGCTTGATGGCGAGGTGCAGGTCGTGGTCGGCGGCCATCATCTTGCCGCAGCCTGGGCGCTGGTAGTGTTGTACGACTACGAAAATGGTGTGGATTTTGCCGACAGCGAAGGCCTGGAGATGGAAAAGAGCATGTTTGCTCTGTTCGATCGGTCAATGGCTGAGGATTACCTGGGCTATCTTGCGGCCGGTCGGCCTGCGGTGAATTATCGCCGGTTCAGCAAGGTGCTCAATCCGGCAGTCAAGAGCTATGACTTCTCGATTCGCGGCTGGCTGGCAGCCGCGAACGAGGCCGTGCTTGATGCTGGCGGACGCTAATCAGCGTTTGGCGATAATCCAGACTGCGTGAACGATGCCGGGAATGTAACCGAGCAGGGTGAGCAGGATGTTAAGCCAAAAGGCGCCACCGAAACCCACCTGCAAAAACACGCCCAGCGGTGGCAGCAAAATGGCGATCAGTACGCGAATCAGATCCATGTGTTGGTTCCTTGTGTCCGGAAGTTTCATGCATTGTGACCCGCAGTACCATTGATCGTTCAGTTGCTGCTGATATCCAAACGCTTCCCGGTAATGTCTGTCGCAGCTGGCTACCGCCAGAATGCCCTGGAATGAGGGGGGCGCCGTCTCTGGCTGGCGATCCGGCTGGGCAGCTGGCAGAGCCTGGCTCTTGCGTTCGGTAGCAACAGAAAAGGCCATCCGGTGCCCGCGATAGCCTTCTTTTAATCTAATTAGATCAACAGGTTGGAAGCCTTACTTAAGACGGCGCTCAATGCCCATCTGCATCAGGATCTTCGCTGAAATCTCTTCTACCGAGTAGTGCGTTGAGTTAAGGAAGGGAATGTTCTCCTTGCGGAACAGGTTCTCCACTTCCCGTACTTCAAATTCGCACTGCGGGTAGCTGGAATAGCGGCTGTTGGGGCGGCGTTCGTTGCGGATGCTGGCCAGACGGTCTGGGTCGATGGTCAGGCCGAACAGCTTGCTCTTGTTCTGCTTGAGCGCCTTGGGCAGCTGCAGGCGCTCCATGTCGTCCTCAGTCAGGGGGTAGTTGGCGGCGCGAATACCGTATTGCAACGCCATGTACAGACAGCTTGGCGTCTTGCCGCAGCGGGAGACACCAACCAGGATGATATCGGCCTGGGCGTAGTGGTGTGTGCGCGCACCATCGTCGTTGTCCATGGCGAAGTGCACCGCGTCAATACGGTCTTTGTAATGGCTGTTGTGCTGGATCGAGTGGGTCTTGCCTACCGAGTAGGACGAGCCGTCACCCAGTTCCTGTTCCAGCGGCGCCAGGAAGGTCGAGAAAATATCGATCATGTAGCCATTGGATTTGGCCAGCTCCTGACGAATCTCCCTGTTGACCACGGTATCGAAAATGATCGGCCGCGCTGCATCTTTCTCGGCAGCAGCATTGATTTGTTGTACCATGTCACGCGCTTTTTCCACGGTATCGACGTAAGGGCGCAGCAGCTTGGTGAACTGGATGTTCTCGAACTGTGCCAGCAGGCTTTGACCAAGCGTCTCGGCGGTGATGCCGGTACCATCAGAAATGAAAAAAGCGGTGCGTTTCATTCACGAAGCCTTAAGATGTCGTGTCTCGGTTACCGGGTAGCCCGCCTATATATGTCGGAGCAGCCCCCAAAGATCGGCATTGTGGCGCATTTGCAGCGGGCAGACCAGTATGCTCCCGCCGCCGCACAGACTTATTAATAGATTGACGGAGAGATCACCTTGTTAGAGTACGTAGTGTCCTTCGAGCAGCTGGGTGTCAATGACGTCGAGCGCGTTGGCGGCAAGAACGCCTCCCTTGGCGAAATGATCAGCAATCTGGCCAACGCCGGCGTAACGGTTCCCGGTGGCTTTGCAACCACTGCAGATGCGTATCGGGAGTTTCTCGAGCAAAGTGGTCTCAATGATCGCATTCACGCTGCACTGGACAAGCTCGACGTCGATGACGTTAACGCTCTGGCCGAAACCGGTGCGCAGATTCGTCAGTGGGTTATGGACGCCGACTTCCCGCCGGCGCTGGACAAGGCAATTCGCGAAGCCTTTGCCAAACTGTCCGACGGTAACCCCAATCTGGCCGTTGCCGTGCGTTCCTCCGCTACGGCCGAAGATCTGCCCGATGCCTCTTTCGCCGGTCAGCAGGAAACCTTCCTGAACATTCGTGGTGTGGATAACGTCATTCACGCTGCCAAGGAAGTATTTGCCTCCCTGTTCAACGATCGCGCTATCGCCTACCGCGTACACCAGGGCTTCGACCACAAACTGGTTGCCCTGTCAGCGGGTGTGCAGCGCATGGTGCGCTCCGAAACCGGCACTGCCGGTGTGATGTTTACCCTGGATACCGAATCCGGTTTCCGTGACGTCGTGTTTATCACCGGCGCATACGGTCTGGGCGAAACCGTGGTTCAGGGTGCGGTTAACCCTGACGAGTTCTATGTTCACAAGCCCACTCTGGCTGCCGGTCGCCCGTCGATTCTGCGTCGCAATCTGGGCAGCAAAGCGATCAAGATGGTCTACGGCGACGAAGCCAAGGCCGGTCGTTCGGTCAAGACTGTCGACGTTGATCTGGCTGAGCGCAGCCGCTTCTGTCTGTCCGAGGAAGAAGTGGTGAATCTGGCCAAGCAGGCCGTCATTATCGAGCAGCACTACGGTCGTCCGATGGACATCGAGTGGGCCAAAGACGGCGACGACGGCAAGCTCTATATCGTTCAGGCCCGTCCGGAAACCGTTAAGAGCCGCAGCAGCGCCAACGTCATGGAGCGTTACCTGCTGAAAGAGAAGGGCACTGTGCTGGTTGAAGGTCGTGCCATCGGTCAGCGCATTGGTGCCGGCCGCGTGCGCATCGTCAACGACGTTGCCGAGATGGACAAGGTCCAGCCGGGTGACGTTCTGGTCTCCGATATGACCGACCCGGACTGGGAGCCGATCATGAAGCGCGCCAGCGCGATCGTCACCAACCGTGGTGGTCGTACCTGCCACGCGGCGATTATTGCTCGCGAACTGGGGATTCCGGCTGTTGTCGGTTGCGGCAACGCGACCACTGAGCTGAAGGATGGCCAGGAAGTGACTGTTTCCTGCGCCGAGGGCGATACCGGTCTGATCTATGCAGGCCAGCTGTCCTTTGACATCAAGACCAACAGCGTTGATGCGATGCCGCCGCTGCCGTTCAAGATCATGATGAACGTCGGCAACCCCGACCGCGCCTTCGACTTCGCCAACCTGCCCAACGAGGGCGTGGGACTGGCGCGTCTGGAATTCATCATCAATCGCATGATCGGCGTTCACCCCAAGGCACTGTTGAACTTCGACAGCCTGCCGGTTGACGTCAAGGACAGCGTGCAGAAGCGTGTTGCCGGTTACGGCTCGCCGGTCGACTTCTACGTCGACAAGCTGGTCGAAGGCATCAGCACTCTGGCTGCGGCGTTCTGGCCGAAAAAGGTCATCGTGCGCATGTCGGACTTCAAGTCCAACGAATATGCCAACCTGATCGGCGGCAAGCTGTACGAGCCGGAAGAAGAAAACCCGATGCTGGGCTTCCGTGGCGCCTCGCGTTACATCAGTGACTCCTTCCGTGACTGCTTCGAGCTGGAATGTCGCGCGATGAAGCGTGTTCGCGACGAAATGGGGCTGACCAATGTCGAGATCATGATTCCGTTCGTGCGCACCGTTGGCGAAGCCAAGCAGGTTGTCGAGCTGCTGGGTGAAAACGGCCTGAAACGCGGTGAAAACGGTCTGCGTCTGATCATGATGTGTGAGCTGCCTGCCAACGCGCTGCTGGCCGACGAGTTCCTGGAGCACTTCGACGGATTCTCCATTGGGTCCAACGATCTGACTCAGCTGACTTTGGGTCTGGACCGTGACTCCGGCATCATTGCGCATCTGTTCGATGAGCGTAATGCTGCAGTCAAAAAGCTGCTGAGCTACGCTATCTCGGCCTGCCGTGCTGCCAACAAGTACATCGGTATTTGTGGTCAGGGTCCGTCCGATCATCCGGATCTCGCGCGCTGGCTGATGGAGCAGGGTATCGAGAGCGTGTCTCTGAACCCGGATTCGGTGATGGACACCTGGTTCTTCCTTGCCGAGAATGACAAGTAAGCATCAGTACCTTCAAGTTCAAGGAGAATGCCATGCAGCACTATGTAACGCCGGATCTGTGTGATGCCTATCCCGATGTGGCCGTGGTCGAGCCGATGTTCAGCAACTTCGGTGGCCACGATTCCTTCGGTGGTCAGATCGTCACCGTGAAGTGTCACGAGGACAACTCGATCGTCAAGGAGCAGGTCGATCAGGATGGCACCGGCAAGGTGATGGTGGTTGATGGTGGCGGTTCCATGCGCCGCGCTCTGCTGGGTGACATGCTGGCCGAGAAAGCGGCCAAGAACGGCTGGGAAGGCATCATCGTATACGGCTGTGTGCGTGACGTTGACGTACTGGCGCAAACGCCGCTTGGAATCCAGGCGCTGGCCAGTCACCCGATGAAGACCGACAAGCGTGGTATCGGCGATCTGAACGTCGTCGTCACCTTTGCTGGCGTGACCTTCCGCCCGGGTGAGTTCGTCTACGCCGATAACAACGGCATCATTGTCTCGCCTGTCGCGTTGACCATGCCCGAGTAACGTCGGCCCTGGTGGTATCGGGCAAGGGGGAGGGTGGCAACACCTCCCCCTTGTTGCATCTGGGGGCCGTATTTCCGTCACGGCTTCATCCATGCAGGAGAACAGAGTCATGTCCAACGACGATTCGCTTGAAAGCCAGCTGCGCGCAATGATGCGCGACGAAGGCGCCGGCGATGCCGAACGCTCCGATGATCAGCGACTGGATCGGGTTCTGCACCGGGCGCACATTCACGGCGCGGTATTCGACCTGCTTGGACTGGTAGCCCGCTGGGGCTGGGTGCTGACCGAGGGGGGCGCGCGTGGTGTGCGTAACCTCAAGCCCAGTCGTCGCCAAGCTGACAACTCAACCCCTTCCGACCTGTAGTCAAGAGAGCTTAGCCATGGAATTCGATGTCTGGAGTCAAAGCTTCGTTGCGGCCATGACCACGCTGTGGAGCAAGGTTGCCTCGTTTATTCCCGATCTGATTGCGGCGCTGATTATCGTGCTGCTTGGCCTTGTCGTGGCCAAGGTTGTCGACGCGGTGTTGAGCAAAGGACTGGCCAAGGTCGGTCTGGATCGACTGATGAGCGGCACCGGTGTAAACAAAATGTTGGCCCGGGTTGGCATCAACAGCTCGGTGTCCGCGCTTACCGGCAAGATAGCCTATTGGTTCATTCTGCTGACCTTTGTTGTGTCGGCATCGGAGTCGCTCGGTCTTGCGCGGGTGTCTTCTACGTTGGACGCCATCACGCTTTATCTGCCCAAGGTTGTCGGCGCGGCGCTCATTCTGCTTGGTGGTCTGTTGCTCTCCCATCTGGTAAACGGCGTTGTGCGCGGCACGGCCGAAAGCATGGGCATGGAGTATGCGTCCGGGCTTGGTCGCTTTGTTCAAGGGCTGCTGGTCATCATCACAGTGTCACTGGCGATCGGTCAGTTGCAGATCGAAACCGCGCTTCTGAATCTGGTGATCGCTATCGTGCTGGTCTGTTTCGGCGGTGCCGCTGCTCTGGCACTCGGGCTGGGCAGTCGCCAGGTGGTCGGTCAGATCATTGCGGGTATCTACGTGCGTGAACTCTATCAGCCGGGTGATCGGATCAAGGTGGCCGGCGTCGAGGGTGTGGTGGAGGAAATAGGCACCGTCAAGACGCAGATTCTCAGTGACGATGGCGAGCTTGTTTCCCTGGCCAATCGCTTGCTGATTGATGAGCCGGTGCGGCGCTGAGCGCCGCTTTAGTCATACGGAAGACATTACTACCTTGGTCAGTCTCAGCCGTCCACGCCGCCACTACAATCCGGCCGACCTCGATGATGAGGAGCTGGTGCTCAGGGCAAAGAGTGAGCTTATTCACACTACGACAGCCTATGAGGAGCTGATGCGGCGCTATCAGCGAACTTTGTTTAATGTTTGTGTTCGGTATTTAGGTAACGAGCGGGACGCGGATGACGTTTGTCAGGAAGTAATGCTGAAGGTTTTGCACGGACTGAAGCAGTTTGAAGGCAAGGCCAAGTTTAAAACATGGCTATATAGCATTACTTATAACGAGTGCATAACGCAGTATCGTAAAGAGAAACGCAAGCGCCGCCTGCTTGATGCACTCAGCCTCGACCCTCAGGAAGAGGCGCAGGAACAGGAGCTGCAGCCGCAGGCTTCAAAGGGGCTGAACAGTCTTCTGGTCCACGTCAATCCCATTGACCGGGAAATTCTGGTGTTGCGCTTTGTGGCGGAGCTGGAATTTCAGGAAATTGCAGACATTATGCACATGGGATTGAGCGCGACTAAAATGCGTTATAAACGCGCGCTGGAAAAACTGCGAAACCAGATTGACAGTCCTTTTATATAGGGCTTGTATAGTTGTTAGCAGGATTCAGTTATACTGTCGTGGAGTTTTGCGCAAGCTTAACGTCTTAATGGATTTGATGGGGATTCAAAGATGAAATTGAAAAACACTGTGGGTCTCGTTGTTGGTGCTGCTATTGCTGCGTCCAGCTTTTCTGCCATGGCTGCCGGCAAAGCCGGGTCGGTCGAGGTTGAAGCCTTTGCTGACCGTTACTTCACCGACAGCATGTATGGTCTGAACGATGGCACCCTGGTGGGTGGCAGCATTGGCTATTTCGTCACCGAGAACGTACTGCTCAACGCTGGTCTGGGTAAGTACCGGAACCTGGAAGTCGATGACGTCGCCAATGAAGATGTCGACGGCAAGCTGGCTCAGATCGAAGCGGTCTACCACTTCGGTACCGGCAATGTCCTCCCCTATATCTCTGCCGGTCTGGCTCACCAGGAGCTCAAGGCTGACAGCGACAACACTGATGATCGCACTACCATGGCCATGGCCGGTGTCGGTATCAAGAACTACCTGAACGAAAACTTCTTCGTCAAGGCTGGCGTTGATGCGCTTTACGGTTTTGACCACGGCAATACCGAATGGCAGGCAGGTGTAGGCCTGGGTATCAACTTCGGTGCCAAGTCCGCACCGGTTGCCGAGCCGGCTCCGGCGCCTGCTCCGGTAGTGGCTCCGGCTCCTGCTCCGGCTCCCGAGATGCAATCTGTTCGTGTTGAGCTCGATGTGCTGTTCGACTTCGACAAGGACACCATCCGTCCTGAATACCGTCAGGATATTCAGAGCCTGGCCGAGTTCATGAAGACCTATCCGTCGGTTACTACTACCGTTGAAGGTCACACTGACTCCGTCGGTAGCGATGCCTACAACCAGAACCTGTCCGAGCGTCGCGCCAATGCGGTCCGCGAAGCACTGATCAGCGAAGGTGTTGATGGCTCTCGCGTCAGCTCTGTCGGTTACGGTGAAGCCCGTCCGATCGCAGACAACAGCACTGACGAAGGTCGTTCGATGAACCGCCGCGTTGAAGCTGAAGTTGAAGCCCAGGTTGAAGTGAAGTAATTCACTTTCCAGGGAACAAAAAACCCGGCCATCGGCCGGGTTTTTTATTGTCTGAAATATCAGGTTTCGCTGCTTTCCGGTTCGATTGAATTGACGCCGGGGAAGCGCAGACGGAAATCTTCCGGCATTGGACGAACCTTGCCGGTCGCAAAATGGAAAAACACAAAACCGGATTTTGCCAGTGCAACGAGTTCGCCGTTGCTGGCCTTGCTGATGCGAAAGATGATGTCGCCGCCGTACTTGTTCAGGTCCATCAGGCCGACTTCAAAAATCAGTGCGTCGCGGGCGAAGGCTTCACGAAGATAGGTGGTGGCAAGGTCGGTAACGATAATGCCAACGCCTTTCTCGCTCACTTCTTCGATACCGAACTGATACAGAAACCGCGCTCTGGCCTCGGAGATCATCGAGATCATCGAATCATTGGCCAGGTGGTTGGCGCCGTTGATGTCGGTGATACGAACTGTGAGCTGCGTGGTGAAGTAAAACTGGTTCTCGGGAAAGTCGAGTTGCAGACGTGCCATAACTGATAAAGCCTTGTTGCGTGAACCATTGGGCAGAAGTGGTGCGCATTCTACCTGAGAGGGTTGCTGCTTGATAGAAAAAAGGGGCTGCCCATGGCAGCCCCTTTCTCACACCGGAGTCTTGCGACTCTGAATCAGTGGCCTATCAGCCGAACTGGTTCATGGTGTTGTCTTTACCGCCGGCTTTCAGAGCAGCTTCACCAGCGAAGTACTCTTTATGGTTGTCGCCGATGTCGGAGCCAGCCATGTTCTGGTGCTTGACGCAGGCGATACCCTGACGGATTTCCTGACGCTGAACGCCCTTGACGTAAGCCAGCATGCCTTCCTTGTCGAAGTAGCCTTTTGCCAGGTTGTCGGTGGACAGCGCAGCAGTGTGGTAAGTCGGCAGGGTGATCAGGTGGTGGAAGATACCTGCTTCACGGGACGCATCGGCCTGGAAGGTACGGATCTTCTCGTCAGCCAGTTGAGCCAGTTCGGTCTCATCGTACTCAACGCTCATCAGCTTGGCGCGGTCGTATGCAGAAACGTCCTTGCCTTCTTCAACCATGGCATCGAATACCTGCTGGCGGAAGTTCAGAGTCCAGTTGAAGGACGGGCTGTTGTTGTAAACCAGCTTGGCGTTCGGTACGACTTCGCGGATACGGTTAACCATTTCGGCGATCTGACCAACGTGCGGCTTCTCGGTTTCGATCCACAGCAGGTCGGCACCGTTTTGCAGGCTGGTGATACAGTCCAGAACAACGCGGTCAACACCGGTGTCCTTGCGGAACTGGAACAGGCCGGAAGCCAGACGCTTGGGCTTGAGCAGTTTGCCATTGGACTTGATTACAACGTCGCCGTTCTGGATGTCGTCAGCGCTGGTGATGTAGTCACCGTCCAGGAAGCTGTTGTACTGGTCGCCCAGGTCGCCCGGCTCGTTGGTGACGGCGATCTGCTTGGTCAGGCCGGCGCCCAGGGAGTCGGTACGGGCAACGATGACACCGTCGTCAACGCCCAGCTCGAGGAAGGCGTAGCGAACAGCGTTGATCTTGGCGAGGAAGTCGGAGTGCGGAACGGTTACTTTGCCGTCCTGGTGACCGCACTGCTTCTCGTCGGAAACCTGGTTTTCGATCTGGATGCAGCAGGCACCAGCTTCGATCATCTTCTTGGCCAGCAGGTAGGTCGCTTCGGCGTTACCGAAACCAGCGTCGATGTCGGCGATGATCGGCACTACGTGAGTTTCGTAGTTGTCGATCTGGGACTGGATTTCAGCAGCCTTGGCCTGGTCGCCAGCTTCGCGAGCAGCGTCCAGAGCGGTGAACAGCAGGTCCAGTTCACGGGCATCAGCTTGACGCAGGAAGGTGTACAGCTCTTCGATCAGAGCGGCAACGGAAGTCTTCTCGTGCATGGACTGGTCAGGCAGCGGGCCGAACTCGGAACGCAGGGCAGCAACCATCCAGCCGGACAGGTACAGGTAGCGCTTGTTGGTGGTCTTCAGGTGCTTCTTGATGGAGATCAGCTTCTGCTGACCGATGAAGCCGTGCCAGCAACCCAGGGACTGGGTGTAGACAGAAGAGTCGGCGTCGTACTCAGCCATGTCTTTGCGCATGATGGCCGCGGTGTACTTGGCGACGTCCAGACCGGTCTTGAAACGGTTCTGCGCGCGCATGCGAGCGACGGACTCAGGGTTGATAGCGCTCCAGCCACTACCTGCTTTTTCTTTCAGCTCGGCAGCTGCTTTGATGTCGTTTTGATAAGCTGACATGGTCAATCCTTCAAAGTTTGCGTTAGGTTCAGCACGATTTGTCGACCCAATGCTCCGCTGCTGCGGTTACGCTCAAAGGACAGTATGAAAAGGAGGAGACTGGCATGGTGCCAAGAGGAGAGGAGGTGACAGTCTTGCGAGCGCTAAGCCATCGATAATGGCGTTTGCCTGCTGGCGTAAACTGTTCAGCTTTAATTGCTTCCCCGTCCCTCAGGACAACTTGGTTCCAGTCGCCACCTCGTCATTCGGCCTTGTGGGCTGTAAAGACACGCATCGAACCGTTGGTATGGGTGCGAAGCGGAGACCTTGAGGTCTCTGGCTAGCGGGAGCGACGCAATGATGGGACTTCGAACCTGATAAGTCAATGCCGTTTGTAGTGATTTTTAATCGGCACTACAAGGTTCAGGGCGTGACGCGTCAGTCAAGGCGGTCTACTTTCAGACGCAGTGTACCGCTCTCCACTCGCTGGGTGCTGATCCGGCGGCCGAGGTCACTGTCATTGCCACCGTTCGACTCGTCGATTCCGCCAATGGATACCCACTCTCCCAGCCGAGCGGTGACTACGGTATCGGCTTGCTGCACGTCTATTACGCCGCTGTGCTGCGGATTGAGCCGATTATTGTTGGCGCTGATGGTGATGGTCGCGAGGTCGCCGCTGAGGCGAACGGTGGCATAGAAGCCCTGCGTCACGTCGCGGTACTGGGTCTGTTGAACAAGCTGGCCGTAGACGTTGGTGGTCGCGGTTGTGATCGGTACGCTCTGGCCGCCCTGAATCAGAACCGGGTAGCCTTCATTGGCGGTGATCTGGCGTACACCGTCGTTAGCGCCTGTGGTGCGACGGTTGATGATACGGGCGGTATTACCGTTGCCATCCGGCTGGCCGACAATGATCTCGACCGGTCCGGTATCTGCACTGCCGTCGACGCGGTAACCGCGCTGGCTGCCACTGCTGCTGCCGCTGCTGGCAACGCTGATCAGCAGGCGGGAGGGTTGCTTGTCCAGCTGGGCGATCAGCGCTTTGATCTCGCTGATGCGATTTGGCTCGGCTCTTATCAGGAGCTGGTTGCCGTAGGCCGAAACGCGCTCATTGGATTGCAGCATCGGCTGCAGGGCAGGGATGAGGTTTTCCGCAAGGTTGTATCCCAGCGGAACGATCTCGGTCGTGGGGGCCGCCTGCAGCGGGCTGGCTGCCAGACAAAGCAGGCAGAGCAAGGTTGCCAGGATGCGATGTTTCATAGCAGAAAACTCCTGATGGCCGGATCGGTCTGGCTGCTGTTCCAGCGCTCATCAAAGGTATCGCTCCAGCGCTTGACCTGATCCCGTGACGTCTGGCGGACAAAGCCCTCGCGCTGGCGTGCTACGGGCAGCATCAGAAACCCCTGTTGGTCAATCATGGCCTGCGCATAGCTTTGTCTGGGCAGGTCAGGATGCTGCTTGCGTACCTGGCAGAGGCTCGGGAAGCGACGGGCAAGGCTCAGCAGGGTATGACCGCTGAGGAAGTCGTTACTGACTTCCTGCAGCAAGACCTGAATGCGTGCCTTGGGATTGCGGGCAATCAGACGCTCGCAGGCCTGCAGTATGGCCTTGCGGTTGAACAGCCACAGCGCCTGCTCGGGAGCGAAGATGCGCACGCTCTGCAGGCAGCCGTCAAGCAGTTCGATCAGTTGCTCCTGCGCGTTCTGCTCGGTGATCGGGATCATATCCGGATCGCTGTAGTCCGGTTTCGCTGGGGGCTCTTCGTCTGGATTGTGGATGGTGAAGCGACCCGGCGATACAAACTCGATGTGGGGCAGGTGGTCGGATTTCTGTGTGTCATCGCTCCAGCGCATGTCCTGATGTTCGATGCCGGCATCAAGATAGATGTCCGAGCAGACTTCAAAGCCCAGGCGCTGATAAAAGGGAACGGCGTGGGTTTGCGCTGACAGGAGCAGCGTGTGCATGCCCTTGTCGATGGCGTGCGCCATGATGGCCCGCATCAGGCGCTCGCCGAGGCCAAGGCCCCGGTGTTGCGGCAAAATGGCGATACGGCCAATATGGCCGTCCTTCAGCAGTCTGCCGGTGCCGACCGGGTGGCCGGCACGCAGCAGCAGGAAGTGGGTTGCGCCTTCATCCTGCGCGTCCCACTCCAGGTCTTCCGGGACCTGTTGCTCATCGATGAATACCCGTTGACGAATGTCACGCAGGGCCTTGCCTGTGTGCCAGTCAACGGTTGTCACGACGACATCACTCATCCTGCCTCTCCATTAGCAAAAAGCCTTTCTCCACCAGCTGCTCAAGCAGCTCCTGTGCGTCTTCCTCGCGGGTCCAGCCAAGCAGTAACTCGGCCGGCAGTGAGCGCTGATTACAGATTAGCTGAACCAGCGGAAGCAGCGAGCCGCCAACGACGCAGTGTTCGCCGTTGGCAAACAGCCGCAGGCTACCGTCGCCGGCCTGCCAGTAGGCCAGGCGGACTGCCGGGTTGGTGCACAGGCCGATGCCTTCATTCAGCGCGTCCATCAGTGGCTCCGGCTCACCCGCGTAAGCCAGGGCCAGCTCGGGATACTTGGCTTCGGTCATGTGGCGACCGAACCAGGTTGCCAGCGCCTCTTTGTCTGAGACCAGTTTCAGCACGTTTTGTTGCAGGCGATCTACCGCGTTCTGATCGATGGCGGCCGGGTCCTGGGGCAGGCTGATGCCGGCGTCGGTGTAGCGCTCGTCGTCACTGAGCAGGTGGGCGAGATAATCCGTGAAGTGCACCAGCACTTCCTGATGGCTTGGCGCACGGAAGCCGACGGAGATCGTCATGCAGTCGGTTTCGGCGATGCCGTCGTGGGCAATTCCCGGGGGGATATAGAGCATGTCGCCAGGCTCCAGTACCCACTCGTCCTGGCAGTCGAAGTCGGCAAGAATGCGCAGGTCCGGGTGGTCGAGCAGCGGGCTGTCGACCGTGCAGTGCTGACCAACGCGCCAGCGGCGCTTGCCGTAACCCTGCAGCAGGAATACATCGTAGTTGTCGTAGTGCGGCCCCACGCCGCCACCCGGTGCCGCGTAGCTGATCATGATGTCGTCAATCCGCCAGGTCGGCAGGAAGCGGAACCGGTCGAGCAGGTCCGCGACCTCCGGAACGAACTGATCCACGGCCTGGACCAGCAGTGTCCAATCCCGTTCAGGCAGCCTGGAGTAGGTGTCATCAGGGAAGGGGCCGCGCTGCAGTTCCCACGGGTGAGCACCGTCCTTGATGATCAGCCTGGACTCAACTTCCTCTTCCAGCGACAGGCCAGCAAGTTCGTTTGGCTCAATGGGGCTTTCAAAGTTGGGGAAGGCCTGGCGGATCAGCAGCGGTTTGCGTTGCCAATACTCGGCGAGGAAGCGTTCTACGCCAATGTCACCAAACAGCGAGTCGAATTCAGTTGTCATCATTCTGGCTCCAGAATAGACAACGCCCGGTCAATCCGGGCGTTGGGGAAGGTTTGCCGGCCCCCACGGGGCTGGCAGATCAGATGCGTTTTGCTTGTGCCACGGCATTGCCGATGTAGCTGGCCGGGGTCATCGCCTTGAGTTCGGCCTTGGCTTGCTCCGGAATGTCCAGGCCATCAACGAAGGCTAGCAGGGCATCGGGGGTGATGCCTTTGCCGCGGGTCAGGTCCTTGAGCTTTTCATAGGCGTTTTCAACGCCAAAGCGGCGCATCACGGTTTGAATCGGCTCGGCCAAAACTTCCCAACAGTTATTCAGGTCCTCTGCCAGGCGAGCCGCGTTCAGCTCCAGCTTGCCGATGCCCTTGAGCGAGGATTCGTAGGCGATGACGCTGTGCGCGAAGCCGACGCCCAGGTTGCGCAGTACCGTCGAGTCGGTCAGGTCGCGCTGCCAGCGGGAGATCGGCAGCTTGCTGGCCAGATGCTGCATGATCGCGTTGGCAATACCCAGGTTGCCTTCGGAGTTCTCGAAGTCGATCGGGTTGACCTTGTGCGGCATGGTCGAGGAGCCGATTTCACCGGCGACCGTCTTCTGCTTGAAGTAACCGAGGGAGATATAGCCCCAGATATCGCGATCGAAGTCGATCAGGATGGTGTTGAAGCGAGCGACCGCGTCGAACAGCTCGGCGATGTAGTCGTGCGGCTCGATCTGAGTGGTGTACGGGTTGAACTGCAGGCCCAGGGTCTGCTCGATGAACTGCTTGGCGTTGGCCTCCCAGTCCAGTTCGGGGTAGGCGGACAGGTGGGCGTTGTAGTTGCCGACGGCGCCATTGATCTTACCCAGCAGAGGGATGCTCTCGATCTGGGCGATCTGGCGCTCCAGACGGTAAACCACGTTGGCCAGTTCCTTGCCGAGCGTGGTCGGCGAGGCGGGTTGGCCGTGGGTGCGTGACAGCATCGGAACGGCAGCATGCTCAACGGCTAGGGCGCGAATGGCGGCGGCAATCTGGCGCATCAGCGGCAGCAGCACTTCATCGCGGCCGGCACGCAGCATCAGGGCGTGAGACAGGTTGTTGATGTCTTCGGATGTGCAGGCGAAGTGGATAAATTCGCTGACCTTTTCCAGTTCCGGAAGCTGTTTGGCCTGCTCCTTGAGCAGGTACTCAACGGCTTTCACGTCGTGGTTGGTGGTGCGCTCGAACTCCTTGACGCGTTCGGCGTGGGCCATGTCAAAGTCTTCTGCCAGGCGATTCAGGATCGCGTTGGCTTCGGCGGAGAAGGGCGCGACTTCGCTGATGCCCGGGTGAGCGGCGAGGCACTGCAGCCAGCGCACTTCGACCTGTACACGGAAGCGAATCAGACCATATTCGCTGAAAATAGAGCGCAGGCTGGCGGTCTTGCTGCCATAGCGGCCATCAACCGGGGATACGGCGGTCAGGGAAGAAAGTTGCATAGTTCTCTCGTCGAGCTGCTGGCGGAAAAGGGCCAAATCATACACCAGCCGGGCGGGTTTTGCCCGACTTGGAGGGCAGATACACGCTGATCAGGCTGGCGGCGAAGATCAGGCCGGCACCGGCCCATGATGACCAGCCCGGCACCTCACCCCACAGTGCCCAGGCAAACAGACCGGAAAACACGATGGCCAGGTAGCTCAATGGCCCGATTTTGCCGGGCGGAGCGAGGGCGTAGGCCTTGGACATCACCAACTGGCTGACGGTCGCAACCAGCCCGACAGCAATCAGCAGGCCGACTTGTTTCAGCGTCAGCGGTTGCCAGGCCCAGGTCATCGGGATGGCGGACAGCAGCGCCGAAAACGTCGAAAAATAAAACACGATACGGGTCGCAGGTTCACTGTTGCTCATCGCCCTGATGGAGACGAATGCGCAGGCCGCAAGCAGGCTGGCGGCGACGCCGGCGAGGGCCTTGGGGTCAAACAGCGCGCCGCTGGGCTTGGCGACCAGGATAACGCCAGCGAAGCCGATGGACACCGCCAGCAGCATGCGCCCGGTCAGGCTTTCCTTCAGCCACCACCAGGCCAGTACGGGAGTAAAGACCGGTGCTGCGTAGGTGAACACCATGGCATCGGCCAGCGGCAGATGGGCAATGGCGTAGAAGAAGCAGTACATCGCCCCCAGGCCATAGAAGGTACGCAGGAAGTGGTTACCAAGGCGGCTGGTACGAAAAGGGCCAAAGCCGCGCACCAGAATGATGGGGATGAAGAACAGTACGCCGATCAGGTTGCGGGCGAAGACGACGGTTTCGTTATTGACGCCCTCTGACACTTCGCGGATCAGCACCCCCATGCAGGCGAACAGCAGAGCCGACAGCGCCAGCAGCATGGCGCCGGCGCGGGGCTGGTCCTGGCGGACCAGTTCAACCACGCAGCACCGCGCGAGTGGCGTCCAGCAGCTTCTTGCGTTGAAACAGCAACTGCCAGCGATGGCCGCCAACCTGGCGCCAGAGCGTCGCAGAGCGAATGCCGGCCAGCAGCAGCGTGCGCACCCGGTTGGCGACCTCCGGCTGCTGCAAAAAACGCATGTCACCATGGACCTGAATGCGCAGGCGCAGCGTGCTGATGGTGTCCTGGTAGGTGCTTCCGAGCGACGCCATGACGTTGTCGTGCAGCAGGCCAAAGTGCTCGACCTGGTTTTCGGCCTGGGCAATACGCTGGCCGAGTACCTGCAACATGTCCTCGCGCTTGGCCAGCTGACGCTCAAGGGAGAGCAGGTTCATGACGTAGCGCAGGGCATCGCGCTGGAGGGCTCCGGTATCGCGCTCGAGCATGGCCTCCAGTGCTTGCAGGCCGCTGCGAATCTGGTGCGGGCTGCCGCCGTAGACATCAATGACGTTATCCGGTGAGCGCTTGAGGATGCTGGCTACCAGGCAGGAGCCCGGGCCCTCAGCCAGCTTTCCGCTGCGCGCCAGGCGGTCGACCTGAATGCCGGCCTCAAAGGTGGCGCCTAACGCAATGACCTGATCGGTGGCGCGGCTCACGGTGCTTCTCCGCTGGCAATGGCGGTCTCGATCACGCCACCACCCAGGCAGATGTCGCCGCTGTACAAGACCAGCGACTGGCCGGGCGTTACCGCGCGTTGTGGTTCGTCAAAGCGAACCAGATAGCCGTCTTGGGTCTTCTCCAGCGTGCAGGCCTGGTCGGCCTGCCGGTAGCGGACCTTGGCAGTCAGGCGCAGAGGTTCGGTGATCTCGATCGGGTTTACCCAGTAGATTGAGGAGCAGGTGAGGGCGTCGGAGAACAGCCATGGGTGGTTGTTGCCCTGGCCGACAATCAGCACGTTGTTGGTCAGATCCTTGCGCAGCACGTACCAGGGTTCATCACTGGCACCCTGAAGGCCGCCAATGCCCAGTCCCTGACGCTGGCCGATGGTGTGGTACATCAACCCGTGATGCCGACCGATCACGGTGCCGTCGGTGGTTTCGATATCGCCCGGCTGCGCTGGCAGATATTGCTTGAGGAAGTCGCTGAAGCGGCGCTCGCCGATAAAGCAGATGCCCGTCGAGTCTTTCTTGCGGGCGGTGGCCAGCTCGTAGCGTTCGGCGATGCGACGCACTTCGGGCTTTTCCAGTTCGCCAACCGGGAACAGGGTGCGGGCAATCTGCTCGGCACCGACGGCATGCAGGAAGTAGCTCTGGTCCTTGTTGTTGTCGATCCCGCGCAGCAGAACGGTCTGACCATCGCGCTCTGCACGGCGCACGTAATGACCGGTTGCGATCAGGTCGGCGCCCAGCGACAGGGCATAGTCCAGAAACGCCTTGAACTTGATCTCGCGGTTGCAGAGGATGTCCGGGTTGGGAGTGCGGCCGGCCTTGTATTCTTCCAGGAAGTGCTCGAAGACGTTATCCCAGTACTCTGCGGCAAAGTTGGCGGTATGCAGCTTGATGCCCAGTTTGTCGCTTACAGCCTGGGCGTCTGCCAGGTCTTCCATCGCAGTGCAGTACTCGGTGCCGTCGTCTTCGTCCCAGTTTTTCATGAACAGGCCTTCGACCTGATAGCCCTGTTCCAGCAGCAGTGCGGCTGAAACGGACGAGTCGACACCGCCGGACATGCCGACGATGACGCGAGTTTCGGAGTTGGGCGTGCTTGGCTGGGTAGACATGTCAGCGAATCAAATCCAGTGAATAGTGCGGTTTATTCAGATAATCCTGCACGCAGCCCAGAACCAGATGGCTGCGCAGATGTTCAGTATTGTCGACAAGTTCGTCGAGCGACATCCAGCGCGCGCGAATAATACCTTCGTCCAGCGTTCGTCCGGCGTCATGACTGATAGGCTTGGCACTGAAACAAACGCGCTGATAGGTCTCGCCGTTGGCCGCCTGGAACAGATAGATGCCGACGACAGTGGTAAGCTCGACGTGCCAGCCCGTTTCTTCCAGGGTTTCCCTCAGGGCGGCCTGGAGCAGGGTTTCGTCGGCCTCAAGGTGGCCAGCGGGTTGATTCAGGACAATACGCCCATCGCGCTTTTCCTCGACCATCAAAAAACGCGACTGATGTTCGATAATGGTGGCGACGGTGACGTGGGGTAGAAATCGCATCGCGGCTCCTCGGCAGGTGCGATAGGGTAGCGCAAACCACCGATTCGGTGAACCTCCGCTGCCGGCTTTGGTAAAGCGGAGGAAAACGGCTAGGATTCTGAGTGGTCGTGTTTTGTAGTGTGGTTGTAGTGTTACTACATATTGTCGACTGATCATCCCTCATTGATAGCTCAAATGGCGGTGGAGGGCGGCAGGTCACGAGATTGTAGACAAAAGTGCGTGACATTCTGTAGGAAAACTACAACAATAGCGCGGCTGAAAATCCGTATTCATGGGATGTTGGGGGTTACCCGCCTGCCGGCATCGCCTGTGGCAACGACAACATAAACGGAGTCAAAGATGGGATACCAAAAGATCAAGGTGCCGGCCAGCGGCGACAAAATTACCGTTAACGCCGACCTTTCCCTGAACGTACCCGACAACCCGATCATCCCCTTCATCGAGGGTGACGGCATCGGTTTCGATATTTCCCCTGTCATGATCAAGGTCGTCGACGCTGCTGTTGAAAAAGCGTACGCCGGCAAGCGCAAGATTTCCTGGATGGAAGTCTATGCGGGCGAGAAAGCCACTCAAGTCTATGATCAGGACACCTGGCTGCCGGCTGAAACGCTGGACGCCATCAAAGAGTATGTTGTTTCCATCAAAGGCCCGCTGACTACTCCGGTAGGCGGTGGTATCCGCTCCCTGAACGTTGCCCTGCGTCAGGAACTCGACCTCTATGTCTGCCAGCGTCCTGTTCGCTGGTTCGAAGGTGTGCCGAGCCCGGTCAAGAAGCCGGGTGATGTTGACATGGTCATCTTCCGCGAGAACTCCGAAGACATCTACGCGGGTGTCGAGTGGAAAGCCGGCAGCCCGGAAGCTGAAAAGATCATCAAGTTCCTGACCGAAGAAATGGGCGTCAAGAAGATCCGCTTCACCGACATGTGCGGTATCGGTATCAAGCCGGTTTCCGAGGCAGGCACCAAGCGTCTGGTTCGCCAGGCTCTGCAATACACCGTCGACAACGATCGTGACTCCCTGACCCTGGTTCACAAGGGCAACATCATGAAGTTCACCGAAGGTGCCTTCAAGGACTGGGGTTACGAAGTTGCTCGCGATGAATTCGGTGCCGAGCTGCTGGACGGCGGTCCGTGGATGCAGTTCAAGAACCCGAACACCGGTAAGAACATCGTAGTCAAGGACGTCATCGCTGACGCCATGCTGCAGCAGATCCTGCTGCGTCCGGCCGAGTACGACGTTATCGCTACCCTGAACCTGAACGGTGACTACCTGTCCGACGCGCTGGCCGCTGAAGTGGGCGGTATCGGTATTGCTCCGGGTGCCAACCTGTCCGACTCCGTTGCCATGTTCGAAGCGACCCACGGCACTGCGCCGAAGTACGCTGGTCAGGACAAGGTCAACCCGGGTTCGGTGATCCTGTCTGCTGAAATGATGCTCCGCCACATGGGCTGGGTTGAAGCGGCCGACCTGATCATCAAGGGCGTTAACGGTGCCATCGCCAACAAGACAGTGACTTACGATTTCGAGCGTCTGATGGACGGTGCGAAGCTGCGCAAGTGCTCCGAGTTTGGTGACGACGTCATCGGCGCCATGTAAGCGCAAAGATGCGGGTCGTGTTGAGCGATCCGCATTGGCTGAAAACAACAAAGCCGGCGAAAGCCGGCTTTGTTGTTTGCGTGATCTGAATGGTCACTCAGTCATGCATGAGGCTCGTTGCGCCTTCATTTTCCACCTGTTTCTTGCTAGGTTGCTCAACGGTGGACTGGATGTTGATGGCGTGCAAGCCCTTGGGGCCCTGGATAATGTCAAACTGAACCGGCTGACCGGCCTTGAGCGTTTTGTAGCCGTCCATGTGGATGGCGGAATAGTGCGCAAAGAGGTCTTCGTCCCGCCCGTTCGCTACGATAAATCCGTAGCCCTTGGCATTGTTGAACCATTTGACCTTACCGTTCTCCATACTACGTCCCTCTGATAGCTTGTCACATCATGTGAGTGGTGTGGTTCTTGCTGACCAACTGGGTGTTCGGGATGTAAATGGTGACTGGTCAGTCAAGCACTATTACACTTTTAACATCGAATCGGGGCAAGTCAAGCAGCCCCCAAAGTAAGCTGTGTACCAGTACGCAGTTTTGCGATGAGCGGCATCTTTTCTGGCTTCCAGCGGTGATACGGCAAATGTTTTCAATGACAGATTTTCAACTAACCTTAAATCACGGGTCGGGTGAGCCCGAACATGAGGATGATCACGGCCTGGCGGTCGAGACCAGCAAGCCTCAGCTCAAGCCCCCGTCCCGCTATAAGGTCATCATGCTGAACGATGACTACACACCGATGGATTTTGTTGTGGAGGTTTTGGAGCGTTTCTTTGCCCATAACCGGGAAAGTGCCACACAGATCATGCTCAAGGTGCATACTGAAGGTAGAGCGGTCTGCGGCATCTATACCCGGGATATAGCCGAAACCAAGGCCGCGGACGTCAACGACTACGCGAGGGAATGCCAGCACCCGTTGATGTGTCAGATTGAACGGGAAGCGTAACAAGGCGAATAGCATCGCATACGAGGTGGCAACATGCTCAATAGAGATCTCGAGATCACCCTGAACCTGGCGTTCAAGGATGCGCGCAACAAGCGGCATGAATTCATGACCGTTGAACACCTGTTGCTGGCGCTGCTGGACAACCAGGCCGCGATCGAAGTGCTCAACGCCTGTGGTGCGGATCTGGAACGCCTGCGGCGAGAGCTAACCGAATTTATTGACTCCACCACGCCGCTGATCCCGAAGCAGGATCAGGAGCGTGAGACCCAGCCAACGCTGGGCTTTCAGCGCGTGCTGCAGCGCGCGGTATTCCACGTACAGAGCTCCGGCAAGGGCGAGGTGAGCGGAGCAAATGTTCTGGTCGCGATTTTCAGCGAGCAGGAAAGTCAGGCTGTGTTTTTCCTCAAGCAGCAGCAGATTGCGCGTATCGACATCGTCAACTTCATCTCGCACGGCATTTCCAAGGTTCAGAGTGATGCCGAGCAGCTCGGTGACGAGCAGGAGTCCATGGATGAAGAAACTGCAGAGGGCGCTACCGCCAGCAATCCGCTGGAGGCCTACGCCAGCAATCTGAATGAGATGGCGCGCAAGGGCCGGATCGATCCGCTGGTTGGGCGTGCCTCGGAAGTCGAGCGCGTTGCGCAGATTCTCATGCGTCGCCGCAAGAATAACCCGCTGCTGGTTGGTGAGGCAGGTGTCGGCAAGACGGCGATCGCTGAAGGGCTCGCCAAGCGTATCGTTGACGGCGAAGTGCCGGATACGCTTTCCGAAGCAGTGGTCTACTCGCTGGACCTGGGGGCGCTGTTGGCCGGTACCAAATATCGCGGTGACTTTGAGAAGCGTTTTAAGGCGCTGCTCAAAGCGCTGAAAAAACGCCCGCATGCGATTTTGTTTATCGATGAAATCCACACCATCATCGGTGCTGGCGCCGCTTCAGGTGGCGTGATGGATGCCTCAAACCTGCTCAAGCCGCTGCTGTCGTCCGGTGAGATTCGCTGCATCGGGTCGACCACGTTCCAGGAATTTCGCGGCATTTTCGAGAAGGATCGTGCGCTGGCGCGCCGCTTCCAGAAAGTTGACGTGGTCGAGCCGTCGGTCACTGACACCATTCAGATTCTCAAGGGGCTCAAGAGCCGCTTCGAGGAGCACCACGGTATTCGCTATACCGATGAGGCGTTGAAAGCGGCAGCTGAATTAGCCAGTCGCTATATCAATGACCGCCACATGCCGGACAAGGCGATTGACGTTATCGACGAGGCTGGCGCCTATCAGCGCCTGCAGCTGCCGGAAAATCGTCCGGAGTTCATCGACGTTGCCGAGGTCGAGGCGATTGTTGCCAAGATCGCGCGGATTCCACCCAAGCATGTGTCTTCCAATGACAAGGAACTGCTGAAGAATCTGGAGCGCGACCTCAAGCTGGTGGTATTCGGTCAGGACAGCGCTATCGATGCTCTGGCGACCGCGATCAAGCTGTCGCGGGCAGGGCTCAAGTCGGCGGACAAGCCGATCGGGTCCTTCCTGTTTGCTGGTCCAACCGGGGTGGGCAAGACCGAGGTGACCCGTCAGCTGGCCAAGAGCCTTGGAGTAGAACTGCTGCGCTTTGACATGTCCGAGTACATGGAGCGGCATACCGTCTCCCGTCTGATCGGCGCGCCTCCGGGCTACGTCGGTTTCGATCAGGGCGGTCTGCTGACCGAAGCGGTTACCAAGAGCCCGCATTGCGTATTGCTGCTTGATGAAATCGAGAAGGCGCATCCTGAAGTCTTCAACCTGCTTTTGCAGGTGATGGACCACGGCACCTTGACCGACAACAACGGGCGCAAGGCGGATTTCCGCAATGTGATCATCGTGATGACCACCAACGCCGGTGCCGAAACCATGTCGCGCGCCTCGATCGGCTTTACCAAGCAGGATCACAGCACCGATGGCATGGAGATCATCAAGAAAGCCTTTACACCGGAGTTTCGTAACCGTCTGGATGCCATCATCCAGTTTGGCCGCCTGACCCACGAAAGTATCAAGTTCGTGGTCGACAAGTTCCTCACCGAACTGCAGGCCCAGCTGGAAGACAAGCACGTACTGCTGGATGTGGACGAAGATGCCCGCAACTGGCTGGCCGAGCATGGCTATGACCCGCTGATGGGCGCGCGGCCGATGGCACGTTTGATTCAGGACAAGATCAAGCGTCCGCTGGCCGAGCAGATTCTGTTTGGCGAACTGGCCGAGCAGGGCGGTACGGTGCATGTCACGCTGCGCGACGGCGAGCTGGAAATCGAGGTGCCGGAGGCGGAAGTCGCCTGAAGGCATCCGCTATGAAAAAGACCGGCATGTGCCGGTCTTTTTTTGTCTCGATCAGACGCTGAAGCGGGCCCAGATTGGTGCGTGGTCGGAGGGTTTTTCCATGCCGCGTATGTCGTAGTCGATGTCGCTTTCCACGCAGTGCTCGGCCAGCGCCCGGCTTGCCAGCACCATATCAATGCGCAAGCCGCGCTTGGGCGTGTCTTCAAAGCCGCGGCTGCGATAGTCGAACCAGCTGTAGCGATCCGACTCGGGATTCAGGTGGCGGAAGGTGTCGATCAGCCCCCAGCCCTTGAGGCGCGCCATCCAGTCGCGCTCTTCCGGCAGGAAGCTGCATTTGCCGGTACGCAGCCAACGCTTGGCGTTGTCCGGGCCAATGCCGATATCGGCGTCGGTATCGGAAATGTTCATGTCGCCGATGATGGCAATGCGTTGATCCGGCGTGAACTCGCCCTCCAGGTGGCTCTGCAGATCGGCGTAGAACTTCTCCTTGGCCGGAAACTTGACTGGATGATCGCGGCTTTCCCCTTGCGGGAAGTAGCCATTGAGCACAATCAGTGGCTCGCCATCGGCGCAGGGGATGGCGGCGCTGATCATCCGGCGCTGGGCATCATCTTGATCAGTTGGAAACCCCTTGCGCACCCACAGCGGTTTCTGGCGGGTCAGCAGGGCAACACCGTAGTGCCCCTTCTGGCCGTGAAAGGCAACGTGGTAACCCAGCGCTTCGACATCGGCCAGCGGAAACTGCGGATCGTCAACCTTGGTTTCCTGCAGCCCGATGACATCCGGGTTGTGGCGGCTCACCAGTTCCTGCAATTGGTGCGGTCGAGCCCGCAGGCCATTGATGTTGAACGAGACGATCTTCATGGGCGTGTCCTGGCAAGTCGGTAATCGGCTGCTCGGTTTCAGAGCAGTCAGTGGCCGCTAGGGTAGCCTAAACAGAGCGGATTTGGGACCCGCCTATAGGTCTGGCATGTTAGCATTCGGGTTGCGAAAACCTGCCGGGATGGAGCTCATGCGTCGCGCCTTTTCACTGTTGTCTCTTGTCTTTGCCGTGTCTGCAGCGCAGGCCGGGGTCAAGGTCACAGTCGAGCCTGCAAAAAGGGCCCTGCGTGAAAATATCGAAGCCTATATCGGTCCGGTTGAAGCCGACAGCCATGCCGAAATGGCGCGCCAGTTACGTTATCTCGATCAGCAGGCAACACTCGCAGCCCAGGCGCTGGGCTACTATCAGACCCGTAACGAGTTGACTATCAGCGGCCCCGAAGACGACCCCGTGCTGAATGTGCGCGTCGAATCGGGCGAGCCGGTGCGGCTGGACCGGGTGGATGTTCAGGTGCTCGGCGCTGGTGCTTCAACGCCGGCCTTTGCGCTGGGTGTCAGTGATCTGCTGCGCGAAGGGCAGGTGCTCAATCATGGGCAATACGAAACACTCAAGACACGCATAAGCAATCGTGCACTGCGCTACGGTTACTTCAAGGGGCAGTACCTCAAGCACGAGCTTCGCGTCGACCCAGAGCAGGGCAAGGCAGACGTCGATATCCGTTACGACACTGGCCCGCGTTACAGCTTCGGGCCTGTTCACTTTTCCGAAACCCAGTTCAGTGACGACCTGCTGGCGCGCATGGTGCCCTTCGAGGCCGGCGCACCTTATGACGCGGATCTGGTCGGCAAGCTGAATCAGGATTTGCTCTCCAGCGGTTACTTCAGGGGCGTGCTGGTGACCGCCCCGGCCGACCGGGCGGTTGGCGAGCAGGTACCGGTCGAGGTGGAAATCACCGAGCGTTATCCCAACTCGCTCGGCTTTGGTGGCGGTTATTCCACGGATGTCGGCGCCCGGGCGCGAATGACCTGGGACCAGCACTGGATCAACCCGCAGGGCCACAGTCGCGGGGCGAGCATGGAGCTGTCGCTGCCGCGTCAGGAGCTCAGTGCCTTCTACCAGGTGCCGCTGGATGACCCGATCACCCACCAGCTGCGCTATTTCGTCGGCTGGCAGAAGGAAGATATTGACGACGTTCAGACCCACAGCTTTGCGCTCGGTGCCGAGGTCAACAAGCGTCTTAAAAGCGGCTGGCAGCGCAGTGTCGGCCTGCGCTTGCAGCAGGAGGTCTTCTCGTTAGGTGATGACAGCGGAACCGCCACGATGCTGATTCCCAGTCTGGTGCTGCAGCGCACGCACTCCACCGGCGGGATGGACCCGCAGAGCGGCTACAGCATGTTACTGGATGTTCAGGGGGCCAAGGAGGGGGTGCTGTCGACCGTGGACTTCGCCCGTGTCATGGGCCAGCTCAAGGGGCTCCATACGGTGTTTGAGCGGCATCGCTTTCTGGGCCGGATCGCGCTTGGGGCTGTTGCTACCAATGACTTTGCCAGTATCCCGCCGTCACTGCGATTTTTTGCCGGCGGTGACCAGAGCATTCGCGGCTATGACTACCAGAGCCTGTCGCCGGTCGACAGCACCGGTGAAACCATTGGTGCGCGCTATCTGATGGCTTCCAGCGCCGAGTACCAGTATGAGTTCATCCACAATTGGCGCGCGGCAACCTTTGTCGACCACGGCAACGCGGTCGATTCGCTGACAGATCCGCTGAAAACCAGCGTGGGTGTCGGCATCCGCTGGGCGTCGCCCATCGGTCCCATCCGCTTTGATCTGGCACGCTCACTGTCGGACCCGGACGTGGGTTTCAAGATTCACTTTTCGATGGGGCCTGAGTTGTGATGCGGTTTCTGCTTAAGCCCTTGCTGCGTGGGCTGGTTATCCTGCTGGCGCTGCCGTTGCTGCTGGGCCTGCTGCTGGCCAGTGACTCGGTAAACCGCTGGCTGTTCGAGCAGGCAGACAACCAGCTGCCACAGTTGTCACTGGCCTTCGAGCAGGGCAACCTCTGGCGTGGCTGGTCGTTCGGCAGCATGCGCTGGCAGGACGATAGCCTCGACATCGGCATTGATCGGCTGGCAATGCAATGGAGCCCCTCCTGCCTGTTCGGTGCGACGCTGTGTATTGATAGTCTGTCTGCAGACAAGGTCAGCATCATAACCCGTGCCAGTGAAGCGACCGAGGGGGCGTCCGTTCTGACCCTGCCCGAGGTGCAGCTGCCTGTCGCGCTGGAGGTCGGTCGGCTCCATCTGGGCACCCTGTCGCTGGATGGCGAGACGGCCTTGTTGCGGGATCTCGACCTGGTTGCCTTTGCACGCGATGACAAATTGGTCGTGCAGACGTTCAGCGGTCAAGGGCCGGATCTGCGCTGGCGACTGGACGGGTATGTGCGGATGCAGGATGACTGGCCGCTTGAGCTGAATGCGGAGCTGACGCTGCCTGCGGTCGATGAGCGTGACTGGCGTATGCGGCTCAGGGCGGGCGGCGATCTGCGTGAGTTGCAGTTGCAGGCCGATAGCCGTGGCTATCTCGCGGGTCAGTTGAATCTCGAGGCAAACCTGTTTGAGGCAGGTTATCCGGTCCGCTTGCACTGGCGTGGCGAGGACTTCCTGCCGCTGCGCAGCTTTCCGGAGACGCTGACGCTTCAGGGGCTCACGCTTGAGCTGGAGGGCAACCTGGAAAACGGTTACGCGCTGCAGGCCGATGCCCGCTTGCCCGCCGCGAACGGCGAGGTTGACCTGACCCTGAGCGCACTGGCGACAACCGTCGGTATCGATCAACTGGCGCTGGTGCTGGCGGTTGCCGACGAGCCGGCCCGTCAACTCTCCCTCAGCGGCACAGCGAACTGGCGCGATGAACTTGAGGCAGACGTCAAGCTGGCGCTGGACCGGTTTCCCTGGCAATCGCTTTACCCGGTCGACACCGGCGAGGTGGTACTTCAGCAGTTGGCTGCTGCCGCCAGCCTGCGCTCGGGGAAAATTGATGCCCGGCTGGACGGCGAGCTGACCGGAGTCGCCGGGCAGCAGGTCATGGTTGGGGCGCAGGTCAGCGGGGATCAGCAGGCTCTGCAGATCAGTCCGCTCAGTCTGTCGACGGCAGCAGGCAACGCTACCGGGACTCTGCAGCTGGGGTTGCAGCCCGTGCTCAGGTGGAACGGTCGGTTCGAGCTGGATGGTATCGACCCGGGTATCTTTGTTGCCGCCTTGCCAGGGCGCTTGAACGGCCAACTGAATAGCACTGGCACCCTTGAGAACCAGCAGCTGCAACTGGCGTCAGACTGGAGCGTGCAGGGCGAGGTGCGAAATGAGCCGCTGCAATTTGCCGGCGCCCTGAACAAGCGTGCGGAGGTGTGGTCGATCTCCGGGCTGCGTCTATCGCAGGGCAGCAACCGGATAGCCGGCCAGGGACAGTGGGGCCCTGAGGTCAATGGCCAGCTGAGTCTGCAGCTCAACGAGATGAAAACACTTTGGCCCGGTCTGAGAGGCATGGCCAAGGGCGAGTTGCAGCTTGCCGGCAGTCGTGATGCTCCGCAGATCACAGTAGCCGTCAATGGCGAGCAGCTGGGCTATGACGACCTTCGTGTCGACAGGCTTGCCGTACAGGCTGACACTACCTTGAGCGAGCGCCTGCCGCTGTCCCTGAACCTGTCGGCGGATCAACTGCGCAGCGCGGATACTGCGCTCGGCAATCTGCAACTGACCGCGAGTGGCGAGCGGGCCGGGCATGAGTTGCAGCTACGCCTGCTGGGCGGCGTCGCCGAGGCTGAACTGTCAGTGTCGGGCAGCCTGTCGGATGTCGCCTGGCGGGGGGAGTTGAGCCGGGGTGTGCTGCGTTTCGAGCATCTTGAGCTGTTGCAGGCAACACCAGCAGCGCTTCGCTACCAACTGGCCGCAGGGCGGCTTCAGCTGGCCGGGCACTGCTGGCGTCAGTCCGATGCAGAGCTCTGTTTCAGAGGCGAGCAGACGCTGATGCCGGATCGCCAGCTGGACGTTGAGTTGAGCGCGTTCAATCTGGCGGATCTTGCCGCCTGGCTGCCGGAGGACTTTGACTGGGAGGGCCTGCTTGACGGCCAGCTTACGCTGCAGCAGAACGCGGGCAGAGCGCCCGTGGCGGATATTCGGTTGGGTTCGGACGACGGCGTTATTACCGTTGATGATGGCCGTGAGACCCTGGCCTTTCCTTACCAGCGTCTGCAGCTGACCAGCGAACTGCAAGCAAAAACTGCCACTGCACAATTCGAATTGCGCAGCGATGTGATCGGCCGGCTGGCGATCGACGCTGACGTGCGCGACCCTGCGGGCAACCAGCAGTTGAGCGGTCGCTATCAGCTAGAAGGTCTGAAGCTCGACTTTCTGCGCCCCTTCCTGCCGAATGTCGAGCAATTGCGGGCGACCCTCAATGGTGACGGCCAACTGTCCGGCGTGTTGCGCGCTCCGGTGGCGACTGGTCTGCTGACACTGCGCGATGGGCTGGTAAGCGGGCCGAACCTGCCCATCAGTCTGGAGCAGCTTGAGGCCGACATAGCCATTGATGGGCAACGGCTGAATATCGACGGGCGCTGGCGCAGCGGTGAGAAGGGCGAAGGGGCACTGCAAGGGACCGTCGGCTGGGCACCGCTGGACGTTGCCCTGCAGTTGAACGGGCACGATCTGCCGGTCACCGTTGAGCCCTATGCCCGCGTGCTGGTGGCTCCTGCGCTCGACATCAGCCTGAGTGGCGGCAATCTGCATGTTGGCGGCGAGCTGGCGGTTCCGGAGGGGGATATTGTGGTGCGCGAGTTGCCAGCCAGCGCGGTGCGGGTTTCACCTGATACGGTTATTGTTGGCCAGCAAGCGCCCGCCGTCACCGAGGAGCTGGGTATTACCGCCAGGGTCAGGTTGATCATTGGTGATCAGCTCAGGCTCAATGCCTTCGGCCTCAAGGGTCGTCTGAAAGGTCAGCTGGAAGTACAGGAAAACCTGAATGCCAATGGTGATCTGCAGATACTGGATGGCGAGTTCCGTCGCCTGGGTCAGGACCTCAGGCTGCGTCGCGCACTGTTGCTGTTCTCCGGGCCACTCAGTCAGCCCTATCTGAATATCGAAGCGATTCGCCGGGTGGACGACGTCATCGCCGGCCTGCGCGTGACTGGTAACGCCCGGGCGCCCACCACTCGGGTATTCTCGGAGCCCGGCATGTCACAGCAGGAAGCCATGGCATATCTGATGCTGGGGCGTCCATTGGGGCAGGAAGGGGACAGCAACATGCTGGGGCAGGCAGCTCTGGGTCTTGGGCTTGCAGGCGCGGCGCCGATCACCCGGCATATCGGTGACGCTCTGGGGCTGGAGGATTTTGTTGTCGAGTCCGAAGGGCAGGGCGTTGATACCCAGGTCGTTGCCAGCGGCAGTCTCACCGACAAGCTCAGTGTGCGCTATGGTGTGGGCGTGTTTGAGCCGTCCAACAATCTGGCGCTGCGCTATGAGCTGTCACGACGGTTATACCTTGAAGCGGTCAGCGGCTTTGCCAGCTCGCTGGATTTCTTCTATCGTATCGACTTCTGATTTCCGGGCGGGTGGCGCTCAGCGGCCCGTTCATTTGAACACCCATGCTGTGCCACGGCACATTGAAGGAGTCATTATGTCCAGCGTTACTCTGCGCGGTAATCCCATCTCCATCGGCGGCACCTTCCCGGTCAAGGGCGACAAGGCTCCGGCCTTTACGCTGGTTGCCAAGGACCTGTCCGACGTCAGCCTGTCCAGCCTGACCGGCAAGCGCAAGATCCTCAACATCTTTCCCAGCGTCGACACCCCGGTTTGCGCGACCTCCATCCGCACCTTCAACGCCAAGGCCAGCAGCCTGGAAAACACCGTTGTGCTGTGCATCTCAGCTGACCTGCCGTTTGCGCAGGCGCGTTTCTGCGGCGCCGAAGGTCTGGACAACGTCATCAACCTGTCCACCCTGCGTGGTCGCGAGTTTATCCGCAACTACGGCGTCGACATCGAAAATGGTCCGCTGGCCGGCCTGACCGCGCGCGCTGTTGTGGTTCTGGATGAAGACGACAACGTACTGTACAGCGAGCTGGTCAGCGAAATTGGCCAGGAGCCAGACTACGAAGCCGCACTGGCAGCGCTGTAAGCGCCGGGCGGGCAATGGAATTATCTGAACTCTGTGCGTCTACCCCATTGACTCAGCAGGGATTTCCAGTAACATTGCCGGCCGTGGAGGGATGGCAGAGCGGTTGAATGCACCGGTCTTGAAAACCGGCGAAGGTGAAAGCCTTCCCAGGGTTCGAATCCCTGTCCCTCCGCCACTATTCGACCTCAAAGCCCCGTTCTACGGGGCTTTGTCGTTTTCAGGGTCTTCTGGCCCATACTCTGGCTGCTCCTGCTCCTGCTCCTGCTCCTGCTCCTCAGGCTGAGGCAAGTCATCGAGTGGCTCGGATGGGTCGAAAGTCGCGGGCGCAAGGAGCACTGGTGGTAGGTAGTGGCGCGACAGCGGTATGCAAAGGGTGCTCAGCAAGGTAGTGAGGACGAAAGCGGGCGCTGGCATCTTTCTGTGCAGTGATGGTAATGGGTGCTATATCGTAGCCCGGCAGGTAGCGTAGTTGATTAAGGAAAAGGGCCAGCCCGCACTGTCCATAGTTGATCAAATCTGGTTGTGAATGCAGCGCTCAGGAGCTGGCGCTGCATTTGCCATTCTGACTTGGTAGGGATACGTCCAGGGCGGATAGTCCCTTTGCCCCAGCGTTGGTTGATCTGATCCATCGTCTGCATCAACTGGTCGGTACCTGCTGGCTGAGTTGGAGCGAAGAGGTCAGGGGTGTATTCGTGACGTTGGCGCAGGTCCATGAGCATGACGGATGCCTTGGCGTAGGCTGGGCCTGCCTTGTAGATCTTATCCAGACCGGCGATGGCTGATTGAACCAGCAGGCGAGTGTCATCTGTTGGGTAGGGCAGATGGCACGTCACGCTGCGTGAGATGCGCTCTTCATTGGTATTAAACAGACCTGTACGAATACCCACTTGCAGCAAGCTACAGAGTGACTGCTGCTGACGTAGTTTCTCGGCAGCTCGGGTCGCGTAGGTCGCTACTGCCTCTCTCAGCTCACCCAACGTGTGAACACGGTGACCGAAGGAGCGGCTGCAGCAGATTTCACGTTTGGCTGGCGCTTGGGGTTCCATCTCCAAGCAGGCGACGCCAGTCAGTTCCCGAGCCGTCTTTTCCACTACCACGCTGAAGCGCTTGCGCAGCAGACGGGGATCAGCTTTGGCGAGATCCCACGCTGTCTTGATGCCCATATCCGCCAGATGCGCCTGCAGTCGGCGACCGATTCCCCAGACCTCACCAACAGCCATGACCTGCAGCAAGCGATCACGCCTATGCGGCTCCCGTATATCTACCACCCCACCAGTCTGTCTTTGCCAGCGTTTTGCTGCAGCATTGGCGAGTTTGGCGAGCGTCTTAGTGGGGGCGATACCTATACCGACCGGGATACCAGTCTTCTGCAGTACATCCGCTCGCACGTCGTGTCCAAGTTGGAGCAACGGTTCCGGCAGGCCGGTCAGGTCAGCAAACGCCTCATCGACATAAAGGAAAGAAGAACAGCCATGGACATGACTTCAGCTCAGACATTCCGCTACTCAATCTCTGATGTCGGATGTCCATAGAAAGAACCTCTTTTCCAGGAAATTGGGGCTTGAAGTCCATACCTGCGCAATTGCACCCATTTGACCAGTCAATTGCATTGGTACTGACCACCGCGTGCATCCGACTTGGCCAGTGGGCAGCAGAGACGCAACAGGCAGAAACCGGCCAAAAGCGGACATCTGCGAGCGTGGCCCTGATGACTCGAAGCCGCATAGAAGCATGGCACGATTCAAGAGCTGCTTGCTCTCAGCACCATGATGACTGGAGTGGTGATGGGGGCTAGATGAGGATGTTACGCAACTCCGCACCTGCTATCGCTCAAACGCCAGTGCCACATACAACAACCCTCGATCACGTGCGGGCTTGTTGTATGTGGGGGATAGACAGCGCTTTGCGCCCTGGAATAGTCTTGAAGCACAAAAGGGACAGCTCAGCGTGCCCAACGCTCAGCCGAGCGGACTTTGCACTCCGGCAAAGGCATTACCAAGGACATGGGTATAAATCTGTGTAGTACGCACATCGGCATGGCCAAGCAGGGTCTGCACCGTGCGAATATCACTGCCGCGGCGCAGCAGCTCAGTGGCAAAGGTGTGTCTAAAAGTGTGGCAGCCAGCTGGCTTGCCAACCGCCGCCGCACGCACAGCCCGTCTTACCGCCTTCTGCACCGCACTGACGTGCAGGTGGTGCCGCACGATGTTGCCCCCATCGTCTGCACACAAACCCTGAGAGGGAAACAACCACTGCCACTCCAACGACCGCGCCGCGTTAGGGTATTTGCGGCGCAGCGCATAGGGCAAGCTGACGTCGCACTGGTAAAACGCATCTTGCTCGCGCCAAGCACGTTGGATGCGGGCTTGGCGATCCCTCAGTGGCTCAATCAGCGGGCTCGGCAGCAGCGTGGTGCGGTCTTTATCTCCCTTACCGCTGCGCACCGTGATGATATGGCGGTCAAAGTCGATGTCCTTGATACGCAGCCGACAGGCTTCGACAACACGCAGCCCCGAGCCGTACATCAGCGACGCAATCAATTTGTGAGGCTCAGGCAGCAACCCGATGATCTGGGTTGCTTCAGTGTGCGTAAGCACCGTCGGTATGCGTGCAGGGCGTTTGGCTCGGACAGTCTCACCGATATCGCCCAGCGGCCGATCAAGCACCTTGCCGTAAAGAAACACCAGAGCGTTGAGCGCCTGATTCTGCGTAGCGGCGGCCACATGTCGGCTGACGGCCAGCCAGGTAAGAAACTCGCTAACTTCCGCTGGCCCCATCTCCAGCGGGTGACGCATCCGGTGGTAGCGCAAGAAATAGCGTATCCAGTACCAGTAGGTCTTCTCGGTGCGAATGCTGTAGTGATTCACCCTGATGACGTTACGAAACTGTTCGCGCAGGCGTGGCTTGGCTGGTGTGGTATCCATATCGCATCCATGCTGTATGTTTGTCCAGTATTATTGATTGCGCAAAAAGAGGAAGTCAAGCGAACACAAGCCAAGCGCGCTGGTAGGAGGGTAACCAGTTGTTTTACAAAGAAAGTTTACGCATTGAATCAGCCGGCCGAGGCGTTGTTATGAAGAAGTCACGAATATGCAATCATAAAGCCGTCGGTCCACTCAACTGTTAGGCTCTTATGATTTTTGCCGTCGAGACTGAAGAGAGAGCACTTGCCGTCTTCCCAACCCAGGACGAGGCCATCGCGTATTGTGAGGGTCTCGATGTTGAGGCGGCTACTTGGCTGTTCTGGGCAGCTGATGGGTCCCCACTAGAGGCAGAGTTCATCACACCCAACAAAAGGGGTTGGTTTTCTGTCCAGAATGGCCATTACCGGCTAGTTCCAGCCTTGCCAGAGCATCACGCGGATCTAGCTGAGGCGCTTGATGAAGTCCTGCGACTAGAGCCAAACCCAACCTTTAATTCGCTTCTTCAAGTCCGCGAGTATTTAGCTAAATTGACTAATGGAGCACAAGATGGAGCCTAACAAAGTGGTCAAAATGGACGCCATAGTCTCCGCACGTTTTGCGCATGGCTTCGCCATTTTATGCGCAAAACGTGCTCCGCTATGGCGCCATTTACCACGACGTTACGTTTTCTCAAGGCTGAGCAGATGATAACCGGGATCAATCACATTACTTTTGCTGTCAGGGACCTGAGTTCATCAATCCACTTCTATCGTGATCTTCTGGGAATGAAGTTACACGTTTTCTGGGATACTGGTGCTTATCTGACAGCCGGGAATACGTGGATTTGCTTGAGCTTGGGCGAACCTGAACCGGCCAAAGATTACACGCACGTCGCCTTCAGTATCAGCGAAAATGCTCTCACGGAGTTGCGCGCCAAACGGAGCGAGGCTGGGGTCGAGGAATGGAAGCAAAACACTAGTGAGGGCGATTCATTGTATTTGCTTGATCCTAACGGGCATCGCCTTGAGCTGCATTGTGGAACATTGGAAACTCGTCTGGTCGAGCTGAAAAAGTCTCCCTATAAGGGTTTGGTCTGGTGCTGAAACGTAACAATCGGCTGTTGTCGCCCCTGCGGGGCTGGGACGGCCTTTCCGCCGCTGCGCGGCTACAAGTCCGCCCCAAAGCCGGGCGTTAACTTTCTGATCGAGTCGGTATGGAAAAGCTGTCTGCTCCTGAAATAAAAGCCATGAAAGAAGTGCATGGTCCGCTTCCAGAGGATTATCTTGCATGGCTCTCTGAAAAAGGTTGGGGAGAGCAAGAAAGCGGGATCATGCTGTATTCGGGGCCGTTGTACGCAAGCGAGATATTCGGTGACCAGTACCCTTCAGCTTTGGAAGGCGTCTTGCTAATCGGCGATAACATGGCTGGTTATTCCATTGGCTACCGATCTTCCGACCAGGGCTGGCAATTCGTTGGCTTCGACAGTATCGGTAGCGACTTAGATATAGTTGAGGAAGAGCTTGATTCCTACCTCAAAAGTTAACAAGCCGGTCAACCGGACGCCAAAAGCGTGGCGCTTTTGTTTTCCTCCGCTTGCGCTCCGGCGTCGGTTACCTCAGCGTTAGAAGCATGGAGAGTTATGAGCATTAAACAAGAATGGCAAAGGAAATGGAGAGAGGCTTTAGGAGAGCCCACTGATTCAATGCCTGATATCAGAGATGATTATGCTCTTCATTTCGACATATGGAATATTGGTGATGAAAAATTAGAAGAGTGCTTTTCGGTATTTCCTAATGGCGATCGATTGCTTAAAAGAGTTAACGAAGTAAGAAAAACCTATCCTCAACCTGTGGAAATTGATGATGAAAGACTCTTAAAAAAACTTGATAAACTTAATGAAAATATCGAGAGTGTGTTGCGAGATTTTGGAGATGAAGAGCTCATTCAATTAAATGGAGAAAAGTCTACCGCCAAAAAACGCTCAGTTTATCGAGGCAACGAATCACTGAGGCGTGAAGTGCTCACCAATGCTGATTCACCAACAGTACATTTAGACGATGAACTTTGCGGAATCATTGAAAAACACTGTGGTGAAGAAGGTTGCGAAGCTTTTTTATTTTTAAGTGAGCCTCTATATCAATTGTCTGGTTGCTATTGCACAGTATCGCACTGGATAGCGTGGGCAATGGTAGAAAAAGAGTATGGTGTCGATCCATATCAGGAGGCATTCGAACTATACAAAATGAAAGCGCAGGCTGGTTGGGCAAATGATGAGCAGTTTGTTTACATCGCCAGCTAAGCTTCTAACAAGGGCCAGCAACGGACTGTCAATAGTGTCACTCAAATTGCTGGCGCAATTACGTGCCACATTTTCCAGCCGCTTTGGCCGGCGTTAGAAGGAATCTCGATTGAAGTTCATACGTACCCGAACGTGCTTTAGTCTGACTGTCCTGACCAGCGTGGGGCTGATGTTCTATATCTACGGTCGCTACCCTGGCTGGGAAGATGAGGTGCCGTTATTTTTGGGGCTCGCAAATGCTGCTGCAAATATCTCGGCGGTTGCAGGAGCTGAGTGCAACACGGTTATTGAATTGACGCAGGAGCATCATATTGCATAGCCAAGGCTTTCTGCATCACTTCGCTCATGACTTCGATAGGACATTTGAAATCGATGCGCTTACGTGGACGCATGTTCAGTTGAAACGCAATGGCATCCAGTTCTTCTTGGCTATGTACCGACAAGTCAGTGCCCTTGGGCAGGTACTGGCGGATCAGGCCATTAATGTTT
>Ga0209826_1000055_pt1 | contig 71733 bp, 61 predicted proteins | sample GOMGulsemesocosm_5_FD_184637 | JGI IMG/M metagenome (GOLD analysis project Ga0209826, IMG submission 184637) | Methane-oxidizing microbial communities from mesocosms in the Gulf of Mexico - GOM15C Gulf of Mexico (SPAdes) (version 2) | ecosystem: Environmental > Aquatic > Marine > Cold seeps...
ACTCCATTCCGAACTCAGTAGTGAAACGCAGTAGCGCCGATGGTAGTGTGGGAGTTCCCATGTGAGAGTAGGACATTGCTAGGTTTTTATTAGAGAAGCCCGTTACGAAAGTGACGGGCTTTTTGCTGTTTGATTTTTAGAAAGAGTGAAAGCACAAGCAAACGATAGCAGCTCCTTAGCTACGTTACTGTAAAACACTTTATATTGCCGCAGCGCTCCCTCCGTGCCCCATCTGACTCTCTTCGTTCATGCTGCCATAGCCTTCATAGTGAAACGCAGTAGGGTTATATAGGTGAATGTGTGGGGATTTTTCTCTTTATGTGAGGTAGTTTTGTACATTCGTGCACCCTCGGCATTAGTGAATCCTCGGCATTAGTGAACCCTTTCACGCCAAGTAGGGCATTGATAAGCTTCTCTTAAAAAAGGCTTATTATGAAAGAGTCGGGCTTTTGTTTATCGATTTGGTTTCAGTTCATCTGGTCAATTACCAATCAGACCATTTATATGCGCAACGACACTTCGTCCTAAAGCGCCTAAATTATAACCGCCTTCAAGTACTGATACTATGCGTCCTTGTGCGTGTTCTAGGGCAATAGCTTTTAATTCATCGGTAACCCAGCGGTAATCAGCTTCAGTTAAACTAACTTGTGACATATCATCTTCAATATGCGCATCAAACCCTGCGGAGATAAAAATCATCTCGGGTTTAAATTTATGTAAAGCAGGCAGCCAATGTTCAGTAATAGCCTTGCGAAAGTCTTCGCTTTTAGTTGTTGCTGCTAGTGGTGTGTTTATTATCGGTGGAGTATTACTTTCTTTAATATTGAAAGGATAAAAAGGATATTGATAGCTTGAGCAAAATAAATAAGCACCATTACTCGTATTATCAACGAGTGAAAAGTGATTTTTTATAATGTCCTCTGTACCGTTACCGTGGTGTACATCAAAGTCGACAATGGCTACACGTTTTAGTTGATATTTTCCTCTGGCATAAGCCGCGGCGATAGCAACATTATTGAAAAAACAAAATCCCATGCCTTTTTTATGTTCAGCGTGATGCCCAGGTGGGCGAGTTGCGCAAAAAGCACTACTTAACGTGTTGTCCATAACAAGATCTACACCGTCAATAACGGCGCCTGCTGATAATAAAATGGCGGTTAAAGTTTTTGAATTCATCAGAGAGTCTTCACCCACACAAAAGTTTTTGTCATCCTCTGTCGGCGCATTATTAAAAACAAAATTGATGTACTCTTGCGTATGAGCTAAAGATATTAGTGATTTATCTATAGGATTAGCGTCAAATTGACGTACAACATAATCAAGGCCACTACGGATCAACTGATCTGAAATTGCGGTTAAACGTTTGCCATTTTCAGGATGATGTTCACCCATGTCATGCTCGCCACAGCGGTAGTGGCCTATAATTCCGATAGTCATTTGTTCACTCCTTTGCGTAAATTTTCAGTTAATGATAGTTTTAAATCCACTTCATCAAAGTCATCACTTGCTTGGCGAATAAATCCAGAACGTTCAAACACTTTGAGCATAGATGAATTATCCCGACGTACGCAAGCGACTAAGCTATCAAGTTTTCTAATTTTTGCAATAGCGATCATTTCTCCCAATAAGGTGGTTGCCATGCCACGGCCACGTAAACTCTCTTTAATAACAAACGCGACTTCACCAGAATTCATACTCTCAATATAGTAATATCGTGCAACGGCTTGAATGGCTTCACCTAAATAACTTTTTCGAGTAAAACATAATGCTAAATCAACATGCTGATTAACACTAACTAAGTTACAGGATTTTTCTCGTGTCATTTGCGTTACATAATGGTTATAGCGCATTAGCAAGGTTTCTTTGTTATGAGAATAGAAGAACTCCTGCAGTTTGCGTTCATCGGCTGGTGCTAATGGTCGTAAGATATAATCAATATTAGTAAAATTGAACTTTTTCAGCTCTACTTCACCTAGCTCAGGCACAGAACTTGGTGAGCTTTCTTGGTACTCAGGAACCCAATAATGTTTGCGTACATCAGCTAATAATTGTTCACGAAACTTAGGGTGAGCAATACGAATAAGCTCTAATGCCCGTTCTCGTATGCTTTTTCCTTGTAATGAAGCGATACCAAATTCGGTAACCACATAAGCGACGTGACCCCGTGATGTTACTACGCCGCCGCCTTCTGTTATATGGGCGACAATACGAGAGATATTACCATCTTTGGTGGTTGATGGTAGGGCGATAATAGGCTTGCCACCTTTGCTCAGTGAGGCGCCACGAATGAAGTCTACTTGTCCGCCAATACCACTGTAAAATTGATAGCCAATGGAGTCTGAAACGACTTGCCCAGTTAAATCAACTTCAATGGCGCTGTTGATGGAAACCATATTGTCATTTCTAGCAATTTTAACCGGCGAATTAACATGCTCAGAGGGATAGAATTCAATATGAGGATTGCCATCAACAAAGTCATATACTTTTTGACTGCCGATGCAATAAGTCACGACAGCTTTGCCTTTATGATAAGTTTTTTTACGGTTATTAATAACGCCTTTCAGCATTAAATCAATGATACCATCAGAGATCATTTCGCTATGAATACCCAAATCTTTATGATTGGCTAAATAACGTAAAACCGCTTCAGGTATTTTGCCGATGCCAATTTGCAGTGTGGCACCGTTCTCCACTAACATAGCAACATATTGCCCTATTTGTTCTGTACGCCGATCAACTTTAGGAGAAATAACTTGCGGTAGTGCTTGTTCAACATTAATCCACGCATGTATTTGATTTAAATGAACAAAACTATGGCCATTAGTGCGCGGCATTTTGGTATTGATTTGTGCAATAACATATTTGGCTGATTTAACGGCTGCAGAGACAATGTCGACACTAACCCCCAAAGAGCAGTAACCATATTTGTCTGGTGGGCTAACCATTATTAAGGCAACATCAAGGGGTAAACTATTTTCACTAAACAGTCTTGGTATATCAGAAACGAAGCAAGGTGTATAATCTCCACGCCCTTCAGCAATAGCTTCGCGAATATTTTTACCGCCAATAAATAAACTATTTACCTTAAATAATTCTTTATGTTCAGGTTTTGCCCAAACATTTTCTGACAAGGTTATTATGTGCACGGTTTCAATATCATGTAATTGATTTGAATTAGCGATTAAATCATCAATCAATGCGTTGGGTACGGCAGCATTTGAACCAATGAAAATCCGGTTACCTGACTTTAAATAATCTTCCCAGTTGATGCTGTCACGCTCTTCATAATATGTTGACATGAAAACTCCTATCTTCGCTAGTTAATCGAACAATGTAGATAATTATTCTTAAATGGATTAAAGCATTTTAAGTATACATAAGCTATTAGCTATAAGTATGACGTAGACAACAAAATGTTTATTGATCACAGTCAATGATATAATATATTTTAAATGATGTTTTTCAGAGATGTACGTGACAATTAATAAAATATTTATTATCGGTTTACCCAGAACTGCCACCACTAGTGTGTGCTTAGCAATGCTAAGCTTAGGCTTTAAAACTGCCCATAATGCTTATACTGAGCATGCTTTTAATGAAGCCAAAGTAATTGCTGATACGCCCGTATTTTGTGACTATCAACATCTTGACATGTACTTTCCAAACAGTAAGTTTATCTATTTAACGCGTGATGCTAAAAGTTGGTTACCATCAATAAAGCAGTTATTACAACGCATGATTGTTAATTTACAGCGTAGTGATGGCGGCTTTAATCCGCATTTAAAGCGCTGTTATAAGGATACTTTCTCTCCTCTAACTGCCGATAATATTGCTCAAGATGATTTTTTACTTAAATGTTATCAACATCATCAAAAAGGTGTTTTAAATTATTTTAAAAACAGAGCAACCGACTTGCTAACGATTGATGTTAGTGAGCCACAGAGCTATCAACAGCTGTTAACCTTTTTAGGTTTTTCAGCAGAGCAAGGTAAGGCGAACGGTTTTGAAAAAATTAATATCGGCGGTAAGGTGAAAGCATGGCAAGATATTAATAATATTTTGAAAATAGAATCAACAAACAAAGGGCGTATTGATAAGGTACTTTATTAATACTCACTTCATCTGTAAAATCATTGTCATAAACTCGTAACTATTAACTCGAAACTTTTACCCTTATGTTTGAATTAAAATTTAATACCACACAGGCATGGACTGATGCTGTTATGGCTGACTTCCCTCGCTTTTTACAAGACCATGCTGCCGCAGAGAAAAAAGCTTCAGGCATGGCAATGGCCATGTTGTCTCATTATCCTGATAAAGCAAAACTAGTACGTGCGATGACGGATTTAGCCATTGAAGAGTTAATTCACTTTAAGCAAGTGTTGAAATTACTTGTCGCGCGTGATGTTACCTTAGGGCAAGACAAAAAAGATCCTTATATCACCAAAATTCGGGCATTATTTCGTAATGGTTCAAATTTATTTTTGCTCGATAGATTATTAGTAGCAGCAGTGATTGAAGCCCGTGGTTATGAAAAGTTTTGGTTGGTTTCACAAGCGCTTCCTGAAGGTAAAGACAAAGATTTATACGTTGCTATTGCCAAGTCAGAAGAAAAACATAAAAACTTATTTGTTGAATTAGCCTATGAATATTTTGACCAAAGCGTTGTTGATCAGCGATTAGAAGAGATTTTAGTAGCAGAAGCTGAAATATGTAAAGGGCTACCAATTAAAGCCGTACTGCATTAATTGCTACTGTTTTAAAACTTAAATCGGTTTATTATTTTTATATGAAAACACGTTTTTATAGCATAACAGCTGAATTAATCAGTCAACGAAAATCGGTGCATGAATTGTGTCGGCAATTTACTCGCAGCCCAAGTCAAGGTAATTTAAAACGTTTAAAAGCTTTATTTTATGCTTGTGGCGAAAATGTCTTTATCGAATATGGTTTTCATATAGATTATGGTGATAGCATTAGCATAGGTGACAGAACTTTTATTAATGCACATTGCACTATTGTTGATGCGACTAAAAAATCTCAATGTAATATACATATTGGCTCTGATTGTTTATTCGGCCCCAATGTTCAACTTTTAGCTGTTTCCCATGATATGCAGCCAAGCGAGCGGTTGGCGAAAGCTAACTATGCCGATGATATTATTGTTGGTAATAATGTTTGGTTGGCTGGATCAGTTATTGTGCTTGCAGGTGTTACCATTGGTGACAATAGCGTGGTTGGCGCTGGTAGTGTTGTCACTAAAAATATCGAAGCCGACAGTTTTTACGCGGGTAATCCAGCGGTAAAAATTCGTGATTTATAAATGGTTTTAATAAACAGTTCTCTTAACTTACTCACTATTTACTTTTAACTTATAAAGGTTTTATATGCGCTTTTTGTCTCGCCGTTTAGTGATGCCCAATGATTTAAATTATGCCAATTCTTTATTTGGTGGCCGTGCCTTAGAATGGATTGATGAAGAAGCGGCTATTTTCGCCATTTGTCAGTTAGAAACTAATTGTTTGGTGACCAAACACATTGGTGAAATTAGCTTTGAGTCAGCGGCTATGCAAGGTGATGTTGTTGAATTTGGCTTAGCGACCAAAAAAGTAGGTACCACCTCAATTACGGTCACTTGTTTAGTGCGTAATAAGGTGACTAAAAGTACTATTTGTTTGGCTGATGATATCGTCTTTGTACAAGTAGACCCTAAGTCACGTAAACCTATTCCTCATGGTAAAACCTTTGAGCAATTAACTAAGCAAACTGAAATTGAAATTAAAACCTTGAATAGGTAGTTTTTTTAAGTGCTGTGTTTTTATCATGGTAAGATAATGTAAATTTCTACACTTCAAAAAGAGCAAGCAATGTCTTCAGATCGTTTCGGTACCAGTGCTAATTATAAACAAAAAGAGCAGGGCTATCGTGATCGCGCTTTAAAACTCTTTCCTTGGGTATGTGGTCGTTGTGCCCGGGAGTTTGTTTATTCAAATATTAAAGAGCTGACCGTACACCATATGGATCATGATCACACTAATAATCCTAATGACGGTAGTAACTGGGAATTACTATGCATATACTGCCATGACAACGAACATGCAAAATACACTGAGCATGCAAATTATAAAACTGAGATAAAAGCAGGGGACACCAACCAAGATACCGCAACTTATAATCCTTTTGCTGATCTAAAGTCGATGTTGAAAAAGTGATTGCTCATTTATAGCTCTTCGTTGGCTAAATATTTTTGATAATCATTGACACCAAAAAAGCGAATTGATTTTTTTAAAGTGATTTTTTTGGCAATTAATAGTTCACCACTATAAATTTTGACAACCTGTTTATCTCCATTTTTATCAATGTCATAACAATGGTTGTCATTTTCTCTGAGATTATCAAATTTAGTTTTCATGATTAACTTCATTCAGTTAAACCTTAAAGGTTGTTGATGTCTTTTTGTACTTGGTAACCTTCATCAGTGGTTATTTTTTCCAATACTTGCACTCGTTCAGTTAATTTTTCTACTTGTTTCTTTAATTGCTCACTTTCTTTGTCTGATGTTTTGTTGGGATTTAAAGTGTTTGCTTTAAATTCCAAATGCTTATTATACATCTTATAAATAATGCCAAAAACAACACAAACGATGATGATAACCATGGTCGAACTGCTCATTTACTTCACTCCTATTGAGATAATATTAATGTCTTAATGCCTTAGGTACTTTGTGCTTGCTGCTTATTGGTATAACGAAAGTATATTGCATTGACAATGAATAAGGCGACAATAAAAGGTAAGCTAGTTAACACAACATAATTCCAGCCACCAGCAAATAATACCCAACCTGCCATTAGTGATGCAAAGGCTTGAAAGCCAAATAAAATAAAGTCGTTGGTTGCTTGTACTTTGTGGCGTTCGCTAGTCTTATAACTTTGAGGTAGCAAGGATGTGCCTGTTAAAAATAAAAAGTTCCAACCAATACCTAGCAAAATTAATGCCCACCAATAATGCATAACTTCTTGACCAGCAAAAGCGATCAAAGCGACAGCAATATAAATAATACTACCGAGTATTAATAAACCTTTTAGTGCAATTCTTTTGACTAACCAAGGGGTTAATAAAGAAGGAATATACATAGCAGAAATATGGCTTTGTATTACCCATTTTGTCTCATTGAGGCTATGGCCTTGCATATGGTGCATACTTAGTGGCGTTGCTGTCATTAGGTAACTCATGAGTGCAAAACCTATGGTAGCCGTGCATATAGCAATCATGAAAATAGGTTGCTTTACTATCACTGATAATGGCCTTGCTGCTCCTACGCTTGATACTTCTTTTATTTCAGGCTCTTTGAAAAACACCATAATAAGTGCCGCTAAGCCAACAAAAATGGCTAATAAGAGAAATGAACCAGCATATCCGTGTGGGGAAACAAGCCAGTCTTTAGCCGTTACGGCTATTTCAGGGCCTAAGAATGCTGCGAAGACACCACTTAACATTAAAATAGCTAAGATTTTGGGGATATCGTCTTCGTTATCTGTACTCTCTATGGCGGCAAACCTAAGTTGCTGCGTGAACGCACCACCGAACCCAAACAAAAAACTCGAGAAAGTAAACAATTCAAATTGTGCTATTTGGATTGCTAAAACGGCTAACAGTGCCGCAACTAATAGGCAGCCAAAACCGGTGAAAACGGCAAATTTTCTCCCTTTAGATTTAGCAATGATTGCCGCAGGAATAGAACCTGCTGCCACGCCCAAAATCATCAAACTAATAGGTAAAGTAGCAAGTGAGGTATTAGTTGTTAATTCACTTGCTAGCAAGCCGCCAATAAAAACAATAATCGACGCAGAGCACATCACTAAAGGCTGTGCCATAAATAGCAAACTGACATTTCGAGGTAAATTAAATTTTTTCGTCAGCAACACCGTTGAAATAACAATAAGTGCCATAATGAGTAAAATGATTGACATAATTAACCTGAGTCCATCGCTAAAATAGTTTTAATATCAAGATCACCTTGATATCTCACTAATGCTTCTTGTTGTTGCTTTCTCGCTAATACTGCCATACGATCAGCTAACTCATTACCTTCAATGTTGGCATGCCCTTTAACGTGAGAAATGATCAACTGACTTTTTAGTGCTTGATAGAGTGTAAAACACTCTTTGATTAAGGCAACATTCTTGATTTCTTCGCCTCGACCACGGGTCCAACCTTTTACTTGCCAGCCTTTTGCCCACTTAGTGATGCTATCTATAGAATATTTGGAGTCGGAAAGAATCTGTACTTTTGACACTGTTTGCAATTGCTTTTGAGCAAGTTTAAAAGACATTAACATGCCATTAAGCTCTGCCGTATTATTGGTGCCATTAGGGTTATATAAGCCATAATAAAGTGCGCTAACCTTACCTTGTTGATACAACGCTAAGCCGGTGCCTGACTTACCAGGGTTTGGTGAGCAGGCACCATCACAGTATATTTGTATTTCAGCTGTTTTTATTTCAGCATTTTGTGTTTTATTAATGGTGTTATTAGCTGTTTTTTTAGTAGCCGTACTGCTTTTAGAGCCGTCATTATTTGCTAAAGATCGTTTCATTAAAGCTTTAGTATAAGTTGAGGCGAAAGCCGCTTCAGCTTCTACTTTGGAAGGAAACCCCATAAATTGTGCATCTGAGCGACCTTGAGTGTGGCTTTGTACTTCAGCCCACGTTGAAAACACATCCGTTTTGGCACCTTTCCAAACTACATAAAACTTTTTACTCATAAAAATTAATTGTTTATTGATGATAATGGCAACTATTATCATCAATAATGTATTGCATAGCTAGAAAAAAAACAGCCATAAAAAATTAATTTTATGGCTGTTTACGTCGCTATGTAAAGATTTCTGTTGGTTAGAAGAAACCTAACGGATTAACATCATAACTTACTAATAAGTTTTTGGTTTGTTGATAATGCTCTAATGCCATTTTGTGGTTTTCACGACCAATACCTGATTTTTTATAACCACCAAATGCTGCGTGAGCCGGATAGAGGTGATAGCAGTTAGTCCATACTCTACCTGCTTGAATTTTACGCCCCATTCTATAAGCAAGGTTAGTATCACGCGTCCATACGCCTGCGCCTAAACCAAATTCAGAATCATTTGCTATGGCTAAAGCTTCGGCTTCATCTTTAAAGGTGGTGACAGAAATAACCGGACCAAAAATTTCTTCTTGGAAGACCCGCATATCATTAGTACCTTTAAGGAGTGTCGGTTGAATATAATAGCCATCGTTAATATTACTCGATACTTGTTCTATTTCTCCCCCCATTAATACTTGTGCACCTTCATTTTTACCAATATCAATATAGGATAAAATTTTATCAAACTGTGCCTTTGAAACTTGTGCACCCACCATTGTTTCGGTATCTAACGGATTACCTCGTTTAATCGCTTTTGTGCGCTCAATCATCATTTCTAAAAACTTAGGATAAGCGTCTTCTTGTATTAATAACCTTGACGGACAAGTACACACTTCACCTTGGTTGAAATAAGCCAGTATTGCCCCTTCAATACACTTACTTAAATACGCGTCTTCTTTGTCAATGACGTCATTGAAGAAAATATTGGGTGATTTTCCGCCTAACTCAACCGTTGAAGGAATAATGTTTTCGGCGGCGCATTTTAAAATATGAGAGCCAACAGGCGTTGAGCCAGTAAAGGCTATTTTGGCAATACGTTTGCTGGTTGCTAATGCTTCGCCTGCTTCTTTACCATAACCGTTAACAATATTAAGTACGCCAGCAGGTAGTATGTCTCCAATTAATTCCATGAGTACCAAAATTGATGCGGGTGTTTGCTCGGCAGGTTTCATTACAACGCAGTTGCCAGCAGCTAATGCTGGCGCTAATTTCCATGCCGCCATTAAAAGAGGAAAATTCCAAGGAATAATTTGTCCAACCACACCTAAGGGTTCATGAAAATGGTAAGAAACAGTCTTTTCATCTATTTCACTAATAGAGCCTTCTTGGGCGCGTAAACAGCCGGCGAAGTAACGAAAGTGATCCATGGCTAATGGAATATCTGCTGCTAACGTTTCGCGTATTGGTTTGCCATTATCCCAAGTGTCGGCAACCGCGAGGATCTCAATGTTTTGCTCAATTTTGTCGGCGATTTTTAGCAGTATATTTGAACGGTCGGTCACAGACGTTGTGCCCCAAGCATCTTTAGCTTTGTGTGCGGCATCAAGTGCTAATTCAATATCAGCGGCATCTGAGCGAGGAATTTGACAAAATACTTTACCATTTATGGGGCTAATATTGTCGAAGTAAATACCATTTGTAGGTTCAACCCACTGTCCTCCAATAAAATTTTGATAGCGTTTTTTAAAATTCATCACTGAACCTTCACTGCCAGGTGCTGCATATATCATAATAATTTTCTCACTTTTTAGTTGTTTTATTTATCAAGTCGATTTACTTTAGTTACTAAGGTGTAGTTTAACTATGCTGAAAATTCAAAAAACTTATCTACCAGTTCATATTTCTATTAACAATAAGATTAAAAGCAACCATGATTTCACAGCACATCGACAATAAAAGAAGTTCACCCCGAGTGCTTGTTGAAAACAAAGTGACTTTTGCCGGTCCTGAATCTGAACTGAGTATTTATGATACTTATGAACAAGCAAAGAGTGTGCAATTAAGGTCGGATCAATTACTATTCTGCGCTATGGTGACAGGAAAAAAAGTGATGCATAGCGATGAGGATCATTTTAATAGTGAATTTTTACCTCATGAATCGTTCGTTATGGCGCCAGACAGTTTGGTTAAGATAGACTTTCCAACCGCGCAATTAGCCAAACCGACCACTTGTTTAGCCATTGAAATATCAACGGACAGAATTAATCAGATTGCGAGCAGCTTGAATGAAAACTCTCCAATTAATCAAACGTTTGGGCATTGGCATTATAACCCTCAACTTGTGCATACTCACCACACTAGTCAAACTCAAGGTTTGTTAAATAGAATCGTTCAAATTTACAGTGAAAATCATCAAGATCGAAGTGCGATGATCTCTTTAGCTGTTTCTGAATTAACCATCAGGTTATTACGTCATCAAACCCGAGATTTTATGCTGTCGTTTTGTCAGCAACAGCCAGATAAGAATGGCTTGACCGCTGCCGTGAATTACATTGAAAAGAATTTAGGAGAATGTTTAGATATTGATATGTTAGCAAGCATTGCCTGTATGGGCAGAACGAAGTTTTTTAATGAATTCCGTATTCATTTTGGTTGCAGTCCTATTGCGTTTCAACAGCAATTACGCTTAAAGAAAGCGGCACTATATATCAAACAAGGCCAACAAATCACACTCACTTGCTTTGAACTTGGCTTTAATAATGCTAGCCATTTTAGTCGCTGTTTTAAACAATTTCATGGTTTAACGCCTCGACAGTATCAAATGAAAAATTTAGCGAATTAGCTATATTTTTACATACAATTCAGCACTATAACGGCGATCTTTTGTCGATCGAGACTCAAGGTAGCGTCCTCTGCTTAGCTTTATTTCACGTCTGTCATTACCAGCACGCCTATTTTTACCTTGCCATATCGTTGTGTTCATACACTCTATTAATATTGATGCATCTGAATCAAGGTCATTAATATAATCACTAACGAGTAACTCGCTTTGTTGATATTGATTTTTTTGTCTTTTATCTCTCGCTGTTTTACTTGTTTGCGCAATATGACTGACATAAGCTAATTCAGTTATATAATTCATTAAGTTATACTCTAGGTTGTTTTACTTGCAACTATTGAATATTTAATCGGCAGCTGTTGAAAAAAGTTTAATGGTTATGTAGAAAAATTGCTCAGAAAAACTCTAAAGCCTTTGTCCTATAGTTAAACCTTGCTAAAATCTACTCATAAGTTTAACTACCCCTAGGATTTTTATGGCAATTAACTGGTTTCCCGGCCATATGCATAAAGCGCAAAAAGAAATTAAAGAAATTTTGCCGCAAATTGATGTCGTTATTGAAGTGTGTGATGCACGTTTACCTTTTAGCAGTGAAAACCCCATGATCACTGAAATAAGAGGTGATAAGCCACTCATTAAAATTCTTAATAAAAGTGATCTGGCCGATGCTGAAAAAACTAAGCTGTGGCTTGAGTATTTAGAATCTCAGCATAATGTTAAAGCGATTGCTTTAACCACTGAAAACTCTGCAATTGCTAAAACTATTCCAGCGTTAATTAAAAAATTAGTGCCAAATAAAAATGAAGAAGGTAAGCAAATTAATGCGGTGATCATGGGGATACCTAATGTCGGGAAATCAACATTAATAAATACCTTGGTAGGAAAGGCTAAAGCTAAGGTAGGTAATGAGCCCGCCGTAACCAAAGGGCAGCAGCGTATTCGTTTAGAAGAAGGATTATACCTTTTTGACACCCCCGGTATGTTATGGCCGAAAATTGCTAATGAAAATAGTGGTTATCGTTTAGCTGTTTCGGGCGCGGTAAAAGATACCGCTTTTGATCATGATGATATTGCTTATTTTGCCGCCGAGTACTTACTTAAAACCTACCCTGATCGGGTAATGGATCGTTATAAGTTGGACGTATTACCTCAACATGAAGAAGACTTAATTGAAGCGATTGGCCGAAAACGCAGCTGTGTGCGCAGTGGTGGTCATGTTGATATGCACAAAGCCTCAGTGATTTTAATCAATGAAATAAGGGATAAAACCTTAGGTGCAATGACTTTTGAAATGCCCGACAATATTGAGAAAGAGAATAGACATTTTGCCGAATTAGAAGCGAAAAGAGTTGCTGCTCGTGAAGCCAAAAAATTAGCGCGTGGTCGTGGTAGAAAGAACAAAAGGTAATAAACATGTCTAAACAAACAATTCAAGAAACAAAGGTGGCTAAGGCAAATATACCTTTTACTTTGCATTCACAACTCGCTAATGACTGCTTTGAATTAGCGGACTTTCCGTTATGCAAATTATTACTGTGTAATGATAGTGCTTATCCTTGGTTTATTTTAGTGCCAAAAGTTAATGATATTACTGATATTTATCAATTAGATTGGCAACAGCAGCAACAATTGTTAAATGAGTCGAGCTTATTAAGTGAATTGCTTATGCAAGTGTTTGCCGGTGATAAAATGAATGTTGCGGCACTGGGTAATGTCGTAGAACAATTACATCTACATCATGTAGTGCGTTATAAAGCAGATATTAGCTGGCCTAAGCCTATTTGGGGGCAACAGGTGTTAACCCCCTACTTAAATGATGAATTGGTGATTTTAAAGGATAAACTATTACCAAAATTATCGGTTATTTTAGCGTCTCTTTAAACTTATCACTCCTTGAGCAAACTAGGCTGCATTGCCTGCCTTTTTTGCTTCGGGTACGTTTGTTGTTAGTATCGTTACCTTGGCAAGTGCTTGGCGTAAATCGGCAATAATATCATCAACATTTTCTAGCCCAACTGAAATTCTAATTAATGAATCGGTAATGCCTGCCTGGGCACGATCTTCAGACTCATACGGTGAATGCGTCATAGAGGCAGGATGCTGAATTAATGACTCAGCATCACCCAAACTCACTGCAATTGAAAATAGCTGCATGCTATCAATAAAATCTGCACCACCTTTTAGATCAGTATTTAATTCAAAGGCAATAACACCACCAGCGGCTTTCATTTGCTTACCAATAAATTGGTGACCGGGGTGAGATGTTAAGCCAGGGTAGTAAACTTGATCAACCGCTTGGTGTTGCTCTAAAAATTCAGCCACGCTTTGTGCGTTACTACAGTGACGCTCCATTCTGATTGGTAGGGTTTTGATACCGCGTAAGATTAGCCATGCATCGTGTGGGCTCATGGTAGCGCCAATATCTTTTAAAGTGGTTAATTTTATATCGCTGATCATTTCATTGCTGGCGCAAACAATACCGGCTACAACATCGCCATGACCATTTAAATACTTGGTCGCGCTATGAATGACAATATCAGCACCAAATTTTGCCGGCTGCTGCAATACAGGTGTTAGGAAAGTATTATCAATTACCGACAACAATTGATGCTTTTTAGCTATTGCACAAATTTTTTCTAAATCAAGCACCACTAAATTTGGGTTGATTGGTGTTTCTAAAAAGATCAGTTTAGTGTTTTCTTGAACTGCGTCGTTAATGTTTTCAGGCTTTGTCATATCAACAAAGGTCACTTCAATGGCAAATTTTTTCAGCATGTGATGCATTAAGGCAAAGGAGCAGCCATAAACAGCTTTTGAAGAAATCATATGATCGCCAGCTTGCAAGCTAGTTAGCAAGGCTGCTGAAACTGCGGCCATGCCAGTAGCTGTTGCCGCGGCATCTTCCATGCCTTCCATAGCGGCGACACGCATTTCTAATTGGCGTGTGGTTGGATTACCTAGGCGAGTGTAAATAAAGCCTCCATTTTCACCAGAAAATCGCTCAGCACCTTGCTGAGCGCTATCAAAAATAAAGGTTGAAGTTTGATAAAGCGGCGTTACTAATGAACCAAACTGTTCATCATTAATGCGGCCAGCGTGAATGGCTTGCGTTTCTATGGCGGTTTTTCGATTAAAAGCATTATTGTTATTATTCATTAAAGCCTCAAATATAATTCCTGGTGTATTGGTATGAAGCAAGCTAATTGCCAAGTATATTTTGTTATTTAATATCAACAGTTTAAACTAATCAGTATGACGTTTTATTATTGTTTGTAATCATTTTATTACTCTCTTACAAAAAATCAATGAAAAATAAGCTAATAATAGCTGTAATCATCTATTAAATTCTAGACTTAATATTATTGTAATAATATTATTACTGTATTAGTTTTATTACGATGGTGTGGCGGCAGTTATGCGAATTGAAATTCAATCAAGCGATAGAATAGGTATTAGCCAAGAAATTTTAACGGTATTTTCGCAGCAAGCGTGGAATTTAAAAGCGGTTGAAGTCATCGCTTGTTTTACTTTTGCTCATATAGAGCATGAGAATATTAAGCTGGTTGATATTAGTGATTGTTTAGCAAATATTCTCGGTATTATTAGCATAAAAGAAATTGCTTTATTGCCTATTGAGCAGCGAGAAAATCATCTACAAATGCTACTAGATAGAATTCCAGACCCTATTATTGATATCGATCATCAAGGCATTATTTTAGCGGTAAACTCGGCGACAAAAAAACTGCTGTCAAAAGGTAAGTGGTCAGATACGATTGATTTAGTAGGGCAGTCAATAGAGCTTTTTATTGAACAAAAAGTGCAAAGTTTACTGACCGATAAAGCGAGCACACATTCTTTATCGTTAAATGGTAAGACATACTTAGCTGATATTAACCCTGTTATGAGTCACCATAAACAATTAACAGGCGCTATGATCACGTTACGCTCTATGAAAACCGTGGGTAGGCAACTGGCGATAATGCAAAGCCACCAAGATCATAGTTTTGAAAATATCATTGGTAATTCAGATAAAATCCTTTTGATTAAAAAACAAGGAGAGCGCTTTGCTAAGCTTGATTTGCCGGTATTAATTAGTGGCGAAACGGGTACTGGTAAGGAGCTGATTGCGCGAGCTTTACATCAAAAAAGTGATCGCGCTAAAGCGCCATTTTTGGCGATAAATTGTGCCGCTTTGCCAGAGAATTTACTTGAAAGTGAGTTGTTTGGTTATAGTGCTGGTGCTTTTACTGGCGCAAAGAAGTCGGGTAAGCCAGGCTTGATTGAATTAGCTGAGGGGGGCAGTATTTTTTTAGACGAAATTGCTGAAATGTCGGTTTATCTGCAGGCAAAGTTGTTACGTTTTTTACAAGATTTTTCATATCGCCGTGTAGGCGGAACAAAAGAGCTATATGCCAATGTCAGAATTATCAGTGCCAGTCATCAAAACTTAGCTGAATGCATCGTTAATCAAACCTTTCGGGAAGATCTGTTTTATCGCCTTAATGTACTCAATTTGGATTTACCACCATTAAGGGCGCGAGCTGATGATATTGTTTTATTGGCATTGCACTTTATTGATAATGCTAACAAGCAAGTAAAACAAGCGCCGCAGGGGTTGATGACTTCTTTAAAACTAACCGAGCCTGCATTAGCACTGTTAAAAATATATCAATGGCCAGGCAATATTCGTCAACTGCAAAATGTTTTATTTTCAGTGGTGGCATTAAGTGTTAATGAGCATATCGAGGTAAAAGATATAGAGCAAGCCTTAGCTAAATTTTCACCGCATGATAAATCATTAACAAATAAAAATGAGCATATACAAGATTATAATTGGCAAAACAAAGATTGGATTGCTGCTCAAGCTGACTTTGAAGAAAAACTGCTGCGGCAACTGTACCCTTTGTTTCCTACTACGCGTAAACTCGCTGAAAGGTTAAATGTTTCTCATAATAAAATTGCCATGAAACTGAGAAAATACGATATTAGATAATGTTTTCACTTTATCGTATTTTTTATTCATTTTGATGTGAAATAGCTTTGCTATTGCGCGTTTAAACGCTAATTTAACACCTGTAACGTATTTTTTGACAAAGAGAAACAACAATGAAAGTAATAAAATTAATACTATTAAGTATTTTGTTTACGGCTACGGCTACGGCTAACTCGGCCGAAGTTGAATATAGCTTTGTAAAAGGGCAAAGAACCCAACAAGATATTCTACGAGATGCTCAGAGCAAAGGGCCTGAAATAGTTGCGATGATGCAATTAAAAGCGAATATGAAAGTATTGGATATTTTTGGAGGTGGCGGTTATTACTCAGAGATTATCAGTGAAAAAGTAGGTCAGGGAGGTAACGTCTATCTTCACAATAATAAGGCTTACATGCCTTGGGTTGAAAAAGAATTAGTAGCACGCCTCAAAAATAATCGCTTAGAAAATGTTGTTCGCTGGGATAAAGAGGCGGATAACTTGGCGTTAAATAAACAAAGCTATGATGCAATAGTTTTTGTTTTGGGCTACCACGACTTGTATCATACAGCCGAAGGTTGGCACATTAACAAGGATGATTTTTTAACACAGCTAACCGTTTCATTGAAAATAGGCGGCAAGCTTCTTATTGTTGATCATAGTGCGGTTGCAGGTTCAGACACAAAGCACTCACAAGAATTACATCGTATTGATGTTGATTTTGTAAAAAAAGAGCTTACAGATAAAGGCTATAAATTAGTGACAGAAAGTGGCATTTTGGCTAACGCAGAGGATAATCGTATGGTGTCACCGTTTGCTAAAGAAATACGCCGTAACACAGATCGTTTTGTGTTGTTGTTTGAGAAAAAATAACACACATTCCTTTTTGCATCGATAAAATTTGTTGAGAATAAAAAGCCCTAATATTATGAATGTTAGGGCTTTATTTCATTGTACAGGCTAACGAATTAATGTGCAGGAAAACATGTGGCTTTTAAAAATCACACTGTTTGCCTTGGTTTTATCTTTTAACCAAGTATGCGGCGGCGCAAAGTAATCTAGAATAGCGGTAGCATCCATTTGTTCATTACCGGTGAGTACTTTATAAGCTTGTTGCTATGGTTGACTAGAGCCCATTTTTAATATAGTGATAAGCGCGGTACCTGCATCCTTGTTATTGTAAATTGAACAACGGTGAATTGGGTAGGTGTTACCTGAAATTTCACATAAGGCGCGGTGAAATTCAAATTGTTGAATGTGCGCTAAGGAATAACGACTGTAAGGAGCGCCACCCGGAACGTGATATTTTTCTCCTGGATCAAAGGCATTGATATCACGCGCAATTGGTTAGGCAACGCTTTGATATTTTTCACGTAATTCCCACCAAGCAGTGTTGTAGTTTTCAGGTTTAACTTCATCTGAATAAACTTTCCAGCGCCATTGATCCACTAATAAACCAAAAGGTATAAAGGCCACTTTATCTAGAGCCATTTTCATTAGTAAACCAATATCTTTTGACTTATCGGGAATAGTGTCAATTAAGCCAATTTCTTTTAAGTATTTAGGTGTTACTGAAAGGGCGATAGTGTCACGAATGGCTTCATGAAAACCATCCTTAGCACTGTTTTGGAAGTAAACTGGTTGTTCTTTGTAAGCAGGTAAATTATAAACAAAAAAAGACTCAGAGCAGATTGACAGATCAGGCCACTGAGTCAGGGAGTATTCATATACGTAATATTTGAGTACTGGCCTCGCTAATAGTTCAATATTTATGCATTAGTCACTAATTAAGTTTTTAGCTGCGGAATACGCTTGACCCAATGAGGATAAATACGTTATTTTAAACGACTGTTTGAATTCGACTCTTGGTTGCTGGTAAAAATAAGTATGAGTACAAAAAATAAAATTTTAGATGCTGCAGAGCTGCTTTTTGCTGATAAAGGCTTTAATGGCACTTCGCTGCGAGAAATTACAAGTTTAGGTGAGGTTAATTTAGCGGCGGTAAACTATCATTTTGGCTCTAAAAAAGAACTTATTAAAGCGGTAATGTCTAGATATATGAATGAATTGTCGCCACGCTTAGAATCAGTGCTTAATGCACTTTGTCAAGAAGATGCACAGCCAAGTTTGATTGAAGTTTTTTCAGCTTTTATCGAGCCGCTATTATATTTAAATACTTTTAAAGAAAATGGCACCAGCACTTTTCTACAGTTATTAGGGCGCGGTTACACTGATAGCCAGGGTTTTTTACGTTGGTTCTTAACGACACAATACCCCGGAGTGTTCTCCCTCTTTACCCAAGCTGTTCATAAGGCGTATCCTGAATTAAGTGCAGAAGAGATGTTTTGGCGATTACATTTTACCATGGGAACCATTGTGTTCACTATGTCTTCAAATGACGCTTTAATTGACATTGCTCAAAATGATTTTGATCGTGAAGTTGATATTGCAGGGGTGATAAAGCAAGTTATTCCGTATGTAGCTGCTGGTGTTGCTGCACCTATCTTAATGTAAATGTTTAAAGCGATAAAAAGCGGTAAGGCTCAATAAACTGTAAAAATATTACCTTACCGACATGAAATTATGTTGTTACAACCTTTTCGCATGAATTAGTCTATTAACTATTATCAATACCAAAGCCGCCGTATAAACACCATAAACAATCACCATCCACTGTGGCATGCTAAGGCTTAAAAATTGCCAGCTAATTTCACCACAGTCACCTGTTGCTTCAAAAATAGCAGGTAACCATTGATGTAGTGGTGCCCAGCTTGGAAAGTTAGGGATAAATTCACAACTAAAAAAGAGTGAACCACTATTGGCTTGCATCTCGATATGTTCAAGTGCAATAAGTAATCCCCATATAGCGCCTGTAGCCCACAAACCGTAAGCAATAATTCGGGTTACTAAAAACGGGTACCCTAAAAAACCAACCAAGCCAGCTAAAATGATTGCGGCGATGGCAAGGCGTTGGTAAACACACATTATGCATGGCGCTAAATCCATGGCATATTGAAAAAATAACGCACACAGCTCTAGCCCTAAAGCTGATAAAGCTAACAGTAACCAAGTTTTAGAGTTGGTGGTTAAGTCACTTAAAAATTTCATTTTTCCCCTACAATGCTCTATTAATGAAGAATAAAAAAAGCTTCTAAAAATTATTTAGAAGCTTTTTTTCATAGTTTATTAGCGAGTTAAATAAATACATCGCTTGTTCTTGATGATTATTAGTTAATCAACAAATGTACATAAATACTGGCCGCGTAGCCTAAAGCAATTACCGGCGTCCATTTTAAATGGCTAAAGAAAGTATAATAACCGCGTGCTTGTCCCATTAAAGCAACACCAGCAGCAGAACCGACTGAAAGCAAACTACCACCGACACCAGCGGTTAAGGTTACTAACAACCATTGTGTGTGTGACATGTCAGGGTTCATGGTTAATACCGCAAACATGACCGGGATGTTGTCAACGATGGCAGATAGAATACCAACCAAGATATTAGCGTTAGTAGCACCAAGCTGACCATACATAAACTCTGAGGTCATACCTAAGTAACCTATGAAGCCTAAGCCACCAACGGCTAAAATAACGCCGTAGAAGAAGAATAAAGTATCCCATTCAGCTTTGGCTATTTTATCAAAAATATCAAAGTCGTCTTTAATTGCATGACCTGTTGGAATATCTGATTTATCAATTTCTTCTTGGCCTGATTTACGAATATAGTAACCAAAGAATTTCAAATAAGCTAAACCTAACATCATGCCAAATACCGGTGGTAAATGTAGGAAGTTATGGAAAGAAACCGCAGTTATAATCGTTAAAATAAATAAACCGACTATCACTAAACCACCATGCTTTATTGGTGTCATGTCAGTTGATTGTGCCGAAGGGTTGCCCTTTGGAATAGCAAATTGCATGATAAATGCAGGAATAACATAGTTAACTACCGAAGGAATGAATAGAACAAAGAAGTCCTGAAATTGCATAATGCCTTTTTGCCAAACCATTAAGGTGGTAATGTCGCCAAATGGGCTAAAGGCACCACCAGCATTTGCGCCGACAACAATGTTAATACAACCTAAAGCGATAAATTTAGGTTCATCTTTACCAACCGCAAGTACCACCGCACACATAATTAATGCGGTCGTTAAGTTATCTGCAATAGGTGAAATAAAGAAGGCTAAAATACCTGTCAACCAAAACAATGCTCTGTAACTAAAGCCCTTAGCTACTAGCCAGTCACGCAATGCATTAAATACATCTCGTTCTAGCATGGCGTTAATATAAGTCATGGCTACGAGTAAGAAAAAGAATAATTCAGCATATTCTAGGAAGTTATGGCGAATAGCGACTTCTGCCGCATGCGGCATACCATGCGAACTATAATAAGCCGCAATGAGTATCCATATAAGACCCGCGGCGAGTAATACGGGTTTGGATTTTCTTAAATGTAGTTGTTCTTCTAAAATAACTAAGGTATAGGCAATAACAAAAATTGCTATGGCAGCATAACCAACCCAATGGGAGGTTAAATCAATGGTTTGATGAGCAGCATCTGAGGCAAATGCGATGCTGGGTGTTAGCAAAGCAAGAAAGATGAATAAAAGTTGTTTCATGTTCATTCTCATGTAGTGATTGAAAGTATTATTTTAATTTCGATAGATATTAGCAAAACCTCACAAAAATGATATAACTAAATACGAGGAAGGTTACTAATATAATGACTAATATCATTACTAATATTAGTCATTATATTAACAATGATTTTAATATTAGTAACGGGTTTGTTTTAAAGCAAGTTGGCTTTTTGCACTATTAGCTGTTTTTTTAAGTGCTTTCATTACGCTTGTGCCAAAAATATCTTCTGGTACAATCTGTTTCTATTCATTATGTTATTAGGTAATTAAACCCCTATGGTTATAAAAGCGCAAAGCCCAGCGGGATTCGCCGAGCAATATATTGTTGAATCTATTTGGAATGGCGGTTTTCCTCCTGGTTCCATTCTACCCGCAGAGCGAGAGTTGTCAGAATTAATAGGTGTAACTCGAACAACGCTTAGAGAAGTTCTACAACGCCTAGCCCGTGACGGTTGGCTCACTATAAAGCATGGCAAACCAACTAAAGTAAATAACTTTTGGGAAACATCGAGTTTAAATATATTAGAAACACTGGCTCAGCTTGATCAAGATGGTATTCCTGATTTGGTCGATAACTTACTTTCTGCGAGAACAAATGTTAGTGCTATATATATTCGTGGTGCGATCAAAAATAATCCAGAAAAAACTATTGAACTATTAAGTGGTTATGTTGATGTTGAAGACAGCGGAGAAGCTTTTGCTGATTTTGATTATAGACTCAACAAAGAATTAGCTATTGCCTCCGAAAATTCAATTTATTTATTAATATTAAATGGTTTTAGAGGCTTATATTCACGTATCGGTAGCCTGTATTTTTCTCACCCTAAAGGACGTGAAATATCAAGAACTTATTATCAAAAATTAATTGATTTAGCTAAAGAAAATCGGTTTGATGACTCTGTATTTGCTGTTCGTAATTATGGTATTGAATCGGGAAAACTTTGGTTAGAGTTGAAAGACGATGTACTTAAAGAGCTTTCTAATGACTAAATGAGTAGTGCCATTATTTGATTTATGAAAGGCGACATTTATGTCGCCTTTTTATTGTTATTTTTGGATATTGGGTTCAGGGCATTGTGCAATGATCTTATCTTCACCGTCAGCTTGCTCTTGAATAATTTTAACATCGAATTGCCATAGGTAATGTAGATGTTTAAGAACTTCTGTTTTTGAACTTCCTAACTGGATGTCATGGTAAGGAATATATCGCAATGTTAATGCTCTATCGCCATCGATATTGGCATCAATTATTTGAATATTGACCTCTAGGTTACTTAAGTTATATTGATTAGCTAACTTATGCCTTACCTGCTGATAGCCTTGTTCATTGTGTATAGCACCAATTTCGACAAAATTATCTTTTGCATCATCATGAATATGAAATAGTTTGAAATCTCGGATGAGCTTTGGTGATAAATATTGGCTGATAAAACTTTCATCTTTAAAATTTTCCATGGCAAAGTGAAGGGTATCTAGCCAATTACTGCCAGCAATATCAGGAAAATATTGTTTATCTTCTTCGGTTGGATGCTCACAAATACGTCTTATATCGATAAACATATTAAAGCCTAGCGCATAAGGATTTATGCCAGAATAAAATTTACTGTTGTATTCTGGCTGAGCAACAACGTTGGTATGACTGTGTAAGAATTCCAACATGAACTTGTCAGTGACTAAACCTTCATCATAAAGGTGATTTAAAATAGTGTAGTGCCAAAAGCACGCCCAACCTTCATTCATCACTTGTGTTTGTTTTTGCGGGTAAAAGTATTGGGATATTTTTCTCACAATACGTACAATTTCTCGCTGCCATGACTTTAATAAAGGAGCATTTTTTTCAATAAAATAAAGAATGTTCTCCTGTGGCTCGGAAGGAAATAGGTACTGTTTTTTTCTTTTTTCTTTTTTCATGTCAGGCACTGTTCGCCATAAAGCATTAACTTGAGACTGTAAGTATTCTGCACGCTCCTCTTGCCGTTTTAACTCTTCATCGAGTGATATTTTTTGAGGCCTTTTATATCGATCAACACCGTGGTTCATTAAAGCATGGCAAGCATCTAAGGTTGCTTCTACTTCGCTAATACCATGCTTTTGCTCACATTGAGCGATGTAGTTCTTTGAAAAAAGTAAGTAATCAATGATAGAACTTGCATCAGTCCATGATTTAAATAGATAGTTGCCTTTAAAGAAGGAATTATGACCGTAACAAGCATGTGCCATTACTAGTGCCTGCATCGGCATAGTATTTTCTTCCATTAAATAGGAAATACAAGGATCAGAATTTATGACTATTTCATAGGCAAGTCCCATTTGGCCACGTTTATAAGTTTGTTCCGTTTGAATAAATTTTTTACCAAAAGTCCAATGACTATAACCAATAGGCATACCTATACTGGCATACGCATCCATCATTTGTTCAGTGGTAATTACTTCTATTTGGTTAGTGTAAGTACTCAAACGATAATGCTCTGCTACTCTGGCTATCTCGGTTTGATATTGTCCTAAAAGTTCAAATGTCCAATCAGCGCAATCGTCTAGCGCGGTTGTTTTCTTAGATGTTTTTTTATTTTTAGTTATCATCATTCCCCTTCCTTTTATGCTGCATTTTTAGTGTTCTTTTTAAATAACTCTCTAAAAACAGGATAGATATCGGCTACCTCTTTTATATGACGAATGGCAAAGTTAGCGTGAGTTTGTGAAACGTTATGGTAATGTTGCCAAAGCGTTTGATGAGCTCGCTGCGTAATTTCAATATAGCTAAAGTAGCGGGTTTTAGGTAAAATTTTGTTGACTAATATTGATTTACAGTGCGGAGAGTCATCAGCCCAATTATCTCCGTCTGATGCTTGCGCGCCATAAATATTCCATTGACTGTCGTTATAGCGTTCATTAATGATTTCGTCCATCAGCTCTAAAGCACTTGATGCAATGGTACCGCCAGTTTCTTGAGAATAGAAAAATTCATGTTCATCAACTTCTTTGGCTTGAGTGTGATGGCGGATATAAACCACATCAATATTTTTGTAAGTGCGACTTAAAAATAAATACAGCAAAATATAAAAGCGCTTGGCCATTTCTTTTGTTGCCTGGTCCATTGAACCAGAAACATCCATTAAACAAAACATTACCGCTTTTGATGTCGGAACTGCTTGCTTGGAAAAGTTTCTAAAACGCAAATCAAAGGTATCAATAAAAGGCACATTAGCTATTTTCTTCTTTAATTCTTTTATTTGTATGGTAAGTTCTCGCTCTTCTTGAACGTGATCATGTTTATCTTGTTTCAGTTTATCTAAGGCTTGTTGACATTCTTTTAAGCATTTTCGTTTTGATGATGTCATGGCTATCCGTCTAGCAATAGAACCTTGCAGTGACTTAACAATGTCAATATTAGCTGGCACACCTTCGGCACAAAAACCGGAACGAACTGTTTTATATTCAATTAATTTATCTAGTTGGTTTTTTTCTAAATTTGGTAATTCAAGGTCTTCAAAAAGTAGATTTAAATACTCCTCTTTAGAAATGGAAAAAGTAAAGTCATCTTCGCCTTCACCACTGTTACTAGCATCGCCTTGATCGCTACCTTGGCCTTGCTGTTTAGGTGGTTTGTTAATACGATCGCCAGCGATGAATTGATCATTGCCAGGATGAACTTTATCGCGAACCCCTCCTTCACCTTGGTGAAATATCGGTTCGGATAAGTCTTTTTTGGGAATAATAATATTTTCCCCTGATTCTATATCGGTGACACCGCGTTGGTTTATTGCATCAGCAACAGATTTTTTTATTTGATTTCTATAACGTCTTAAAAAGCGCTGTCGATTGACCGTACTTTTATTTTTACTGTTAAGTCGTCTATCAATAAAATTAGCCATCATTGACTCCTTATCTCTTTGTTATGTTTTCACCATGGTAAAATTCAAGTTTAAAGAGATACTACTTAAGAAGATTTTCTAACCCGTAAATACCATTCAGACAATAACCTTACTTGTTTTTTAGTATAACCTTTGCTCATCATACGTTCGACAAAGTCATCATGTTTTTGTTGATCATCTTTTGACGTTTTTGAGTTAAATGAAATAACGGGCAATAAATCTTCGGTATTGGAAAACATTTTTTTCTCAATAACAGTGCGCAGTTTTTCATAACTAGTCCACAGCGGGTTTTTGCCATTATTATTGGCTTTGGCTCTAAGCACAAAATTAACAATTTCATTACGAAAATCTTTCGGGTTACTAATACCTGCGGGTTTTTCAATTTTTTCTAGCTCTTCATTGAGAGCTTGTCTATCAAATAGTTGGCCTGTTTCATTATCGCGATATTCTTGATCTTGAATCCAAAAATCAGCATAAGTAACATAGCGGTCAAAAATATTTTGTCCGTACTCGGAGTAAGACTCTAAATAAGCCGTTTGTATTTCTTTACCTATAAATTCAATGTATTGTGGCGTTAGGTAGCCTTTAATAAACTCTAAATAACGTTCAGCTGCTTCTTTAGGGAGTTGCTCTCGCTCAACTTGTTGTTCTAAAACATAAAATAAATGAACGGGATTAGCAGCGACTTCTAGGTGATCAAAGTTAAATACTCGTGATAATATTTTAAACGCAAATCGGGTTGACAAACCTGACATACCCTCATCTATGCCCGCATAATCACGATATTCTTGGTATGATTTTGCTTTGGGGTCGGTATCTTTTAGCGTTTCACCGTCGTAGACGCGCATTTTTGAATAGATACTCGAATTTTCAGGCGCTTTTAAGCGAGATAATACTGAAAACTGTGCCAATATTTTTAACGTATCTGGAGCACATTGAGCGTTTTTTAATTCACTATGCTCAAGCAGTTTTTTGTAAATGTTCATTTCTTCTGAAACACGCATACAATAAGGTACTTTGACAATATAAACTCGGTCTAAAAAGGCTTCGTTGTTTTTATTGTTTCTAAAGGTTTGCCATTCAGACTCATTTGAATGGGCTAATAATATGCCATTAAAAGGCAGTGCTGATAAACCTTCTGTTGGGTTGTAGTTGCCTTCTTGTGTTGCGGTTAATAATGGATGAAGTACCTTAATTGGTGCCTTAAACATTTCCACAAACTCCATTAACCCTTGGTTTGCACGGCAAAGCGCGCCAGAATAACTGTAAGCATCGGCATCATTTTGAGCAAAGTGCTCTAGTTGCCTAATATCTACTTTGCCGACTAAGGCTGAAATGTCTTGATTGTTATCGTCTCCGGGCTCTGTTTTGGCAATGGCAATTTGATCAAGGATAGAAGGATACACTTTTATCACTTTAAATTGGGCAATATCGCCTTTGAATTCATGTAAGCGTTTGGCAGCCCACGGTGAAATAATGCTATGTAGGTAGCGTGCCGGTATGTTGTATTCATCTTTTAATATTTTGCCATCAGCATTGACATTAAATAAACAAAAAGGATGATCGTTCACTGGGCTACGCTCACCATTGGCGCTTAGTACATAAATAGGCTCTTGCTGCATAAGTGCTTTTAATTTTTCAGCTAAAGATGATTTACCGCCGCCAACAGGACCAAGTAGATAAAGAATTTGTTTTTGCTCTTCTAAGCCTTGAGAGGAATGTTTGAGGTAGGAAACAATTTGTTCGATAGCTTCTTCCATACCATAGAAATCAGTAAAGGCAGGGTAACGTTTTATTACTCGGTTCGAAAATATTCGACTTAAGCTTGGATCTGTGGCGGTATCTATTTCTTCCGGTTCGCCAATAGCACTAAGCAACCTTTCTGAGGCAGATACATAGGCAAACTTGTCCCCTTTGCAAAGGATTAGAAAGTCTTGCAAGCTAAACTCTTCCTGTTGGGCTTGTTCATAACGAGCTTGATAATGCTGAAAAATAGACATAACTACCTCCAAAATAATACGCGAAAAATTTACCGATTAAGAATTTATACAAGTTCTACTTTAAGATTAGTTGCTTTGGCTGATTTTGCTAACGTAAATTACAAATAAACGCATCTTTTTCTGACTAAATTGTAAGTAAGATCAATTGATTGTTTATTTTTTTTCGTTGTTATCATTATATTGTTTTAAAAGTTGTTGAAATGAAATTCATTGCCTACACTCTTTTTAACAATATTTACAATAAATCCTTTCTTAAGCATTAACTAGGGGGCGGTTATGATTTTTTTTAAAGCATTATCGGTGCGTTATAAAATACTTCTAATTCCACTTGTTGGCGCATTGGGTTTTTGTATTTATTTAGCGATAACCTTAGTGGCTATGTCGCATATAGTTAAGCAATTAGATCAAGCCTACCATGTAGAATATCAATTATTGCAAACGTCAGAGTATTCTTTAGTGCGGTTAGATAAACTTAAAGAAACCTTAGGTAATGCTGCCACGATGGGAGAAGCTGACTTACTTGAAATGGCCAATTCCTACGCGCAAGAAACTCGAGAAAAACTCAAAAGGAATATTCAAACGGACAATAATAATGCCAGCTTTTTAAGCACGCTGCTTAGTGATTTCAATGAATATTATCAATTAGCCTATAATTTATCTAAAGAAATGGTTGATGGCACCGCTGACTTTGCGACACTTGGTCAGCGCAGTCAAGAGATGTCTAGCAAATTAACAAGCCTGCAAAATAAGCTTAATAAGTTTCAGGCCGAACGCTATCAATCTTTCACACAAGCATTTGACTCAGTCAATGAAAAGGCTGAGTCAACCTCAAAAACAGGTGTTATTGTGGGTGTGATCACCTTAATTTCTCTTTTTGCCGTTGCTTTACCTATCGCCAGATCTATTAGTGCTAGCCTGGACAGTATTATTTGTTCAATGAAAGATATTGCTCAAGAAAATGGCGATTTAACCGTCCGACTAACGACAAAAAGTAAAGATGAGATGGGTGATTTAGTCTTTTGGTTTAATAGTTTTATCGAAAAGCTACAAGGTGTTATTAAGAACGTTGTAGAAACAGCTTTACCATTAGCTGATACTGCAAACAGTATATCTACACTTTCCAATAGTACTATTGATTCCTTTAAGCGCCAATCAGACAGTGTTATTCAGTCTAGGCAATCTGTTGAAGAAATGAGCCAGAGTGTGGCTGAAATAACGACTAATGCCGCGGATGCAGCCGATGCGGCTAAAAATGCAAATAGTGAGGCTGAAAAAGGCCAACAGGTTGTTGAGCAAACGGTAAAGGGTATTCGTGAATTAGCTGAAAATGTTACCCAAGCGGCAGAAACTATTAATCAATTACAAGAAGATACCAATAGAGTCAATGTAGTACTTGAAGTTATCAGAGGTATTGCAGAACAGACCAATTTACTGGCATTAAATGCAGCTATTGAAGCTGCTCGTGCGGGAGAGCAAGGACGTGGCTTTGCTGTAGTTGCCGATGAAGTGAGAAATTTGGCATCACGTACCCAAGAGTCAACCGAAGAGATTAATCAAATGCTTGGCCAGCTGCAAAGTGCAGCGAAAAAAGCGGTAACTATGATGGAAAGCTCGCGTGCAAGTGTGGAAGCTAGCGTCAAAACGGCTAACGAGGCAGGCGATAGTTTAATGGTGATCACCGAAACGGTAAACACTATTGCCGATATGAATGGTGCTATAGCAGTAGCAACAGAAGAGCAACACCAAGTTTCAGGTTTAATGGTAGGGCATGTTGAAGACATTCAAGCGTGTGCTGATGAAGCTTCAACGGCTTCGCATGAAGTTGCGGGGGTAAGTGAACAATTGTTAAATTTAGCGTCCGAGTTAGAATCTGTAGCTCGTCAGTTTAAAGTTTAATCAGCTCTTTGTTTAAAGATAAAGTGTATAACAACATGAAACTAAGTAAGGATGGTAAAATATGAAAAACTTAAAGAAAACATTGTTATTTACAAGTATGTTTATTGCAGCAAGTGCGCAAGCAGAAATTACGCTAAATGGCTTTGCTTCAATAGTTGCCGGAGCGACGACCTCAAGTGATGAAACATTATATGGTTATGATGACACATTTAATTTTGCTCCAGACTCTTTATTAGCTCTACAAGCTAGCTCTGATATAGGTGACGGCTTAAGTATTACCACGCAAATCATAGCAAGAGGAGAAAATGATTGGGATCCTAATTTTGAATGGGCTTATGTTGCTTACGAGGCGAATGACAATTTAAAAATTTTAGCAGGTCGTCAACGAGTACCATTTTATATGTACTCAGATTTTCTCGATGTTTCTTATGCTTATGCTTGGATTGAACCTCCCGCAGGAGTCTACAGTATAGGCTTTTCAACTTTTGATGGCATTGGAGTTATGCATAATATGAGTTTGGGTGAATTTGATTCATCTATACATTTTATTTATGGTGGCAATACCAGTGATTTAAACGTTGCAGGCTCACTACAGAGTTCTCGACTTGAGAATTTAGTCGGTGTTGCCTGGACCTTAAATCGTGATTGGCTTACTTTAAGAACCGCCTATTTTCAAGCAGATGTGAACGTTGAGGTACCGGCTACAGACTTACTTATTTCTGGATGGACACAAGCAGGTTTTGTTGATGTTGCCAGCGAACTTTTGGTTGAAGGTGATAAAGGGGCTTTTACCGAATTTGGCTTTCAAATAGATTATAATAATATTATAGTGATTGGCGAGTATACTTTGCTTACTCTTGACAATACCTTATTAGCTGACGAAGCTGATTCTTATTTCTTAATGGCAGGATATAGATTGGATAACGTCTTAATTCATGCAACCTATGGTTGGGATGAATCTAATAAGGCTAGGATCACCGAAAATGTTCCATTAGTGCCACCTTTGTTGCCGCTTATTACCCCTACTAATGGTATAACAGACGGTCAGATAAGTGAGTCTAACTATGTCACCTTAGGACTACGCTGGGATTTCCATGATTCAGCAGCACTTAAATTCGAATATACTAGTTATTCCGATGATTTTAATGGTAATAATGATGCTGGCTTATTTCGCACTGCACTTGTTACAGTCTTTTAACTTAAAGGGGAATTGTTCATGAATATTTTTCAAAGAAAAACAATGAAACTTGCATTGTTATTTACCCTATTAAGTTCCACTGTAACGGTATATGCAGACGTTGCTGTGGTTGTTAACCCCAGTAATAATTCTGAAATATCTGATCAAGATATCGCGAGAATTTTTTTAGGGAAATTAAAAAAGTTTTCTAATGGCGATAAGGTAGTAGCAGTAAATTTAAAGTTTGGTAGTGAGACCAGAAACGATTTTGAGAAAAAGGTGTTGAATAAAAGTTCAAGACAAATTAAAGCTTATTGGTCTAAGTTAGTCTTTTCAGGCAAAGGTAAGCCACCACCAGAACTTGTTTCAGATCAAGACATACTGGCTTTAGTATCAGCTGATAACAATGTTATTGCTTATGTTGATGCGGCGAGTGTTGATGCAAGTGTAAAAGTCATTAAAACCTTTTAATGGTTTAATATAATAATAGAGAAAACTCATCGGCTAAATGTATAAAAAATTGCTGATGAGTTATTTACCTTTTTTTAGTCATATAAAATTAAATACACTTAACCGTGTTAATAGTGTATTTAATGTAGATTTAAGGAAAATAAAAATGAAAATAATTAAAGTGGTACTGTTAACGAGCCTTTTTAGTTTTCCTTCATTAGTTTTTGCCGATGTGGTTATTATCGTTAATACAAGTAATACAGCAACGATATCGGATAGTGATATTTCACGTTTATTTCTTGGAAAATTAAAAGCGTTTCCAAGTGGAGATAAAGCGACAGCGGTTAATAGTAAATTTGGTAGCGCAACCAGAAATGAGTTTGAAAAAAAATTATTGAAAAAAAATTCTAGCCAAGTGAAGGCTTATTGGTCGAAACTTATCTTTTCAGGTAAAGGCAAGCCCCCTAATGAGTTAGGCTCTGACAAAGATATTCTAGCGTTAGTCGCTTCTGACCCCACAATTATCAGTTATGTAGATGCTACGAGTGTTGATGAAACAGTCAAAGTTATTAAAACTTTTTAAATTTTTTGAATAAAAAAACGAGCATTTATGCTCGTTTTTAAAATAAAATTGAAAAGTTAGCTAAAGTTTGCGTTAGCAAAATCCCAATTAGCTAAAGCAAAAAATGCTTCTAAGTAGTTCGGACGCACATTACGAAAATCAATGTAGTATGCGTGCTCCCATAAATCAACGGTAATCAGTGGCGTTACACCTTCATCAGTTAATGGTGTTGCTGCATTTGAAGTATTAACTATAGCAAGGCTACCATCACTATTTTTAACTAACCAAGTCCAGCTTGAGCCGAAGTTGTTAATGGCACTGTCAGTAAACTTGGCTTTAAATTCATTAAATGAACCAAAACTGGCATTAATAGCGTCAGCTAATGCACCTGTTGGCTCACCGCCGGCATTTGGGCTTAAACTATTCCAATAGAAAGTATGATTCCAAATTTGTGCCGCATTATTGAATATACCAGCAGAAGAGCTTTTAACTATTTCTTCTAATGATTTACTTGCAAACTCAGTGCCTTCAATTAAACCGTTAAGCTTTACTACATAAGTATTGTGGTGTTTCCCATAATGAAAAGATAATGTTTCGGCAGAAATATGAGGTTCTAACGCGTTTTGCTCGTAAGGTAATGCAGGTAATTCTATAGCCATGTTGCTCTCCAGTTTTCTTTATTTAAAAGTTACAGTGTATTTGTGAATAAATAGTGTATTTTGTATTAAAACTTGAGTAAAATACTCAGGTATTAATTTATACTATATTGGTTAGTTACTGTATAGGTTTTCTTCTATTATTTTTCAAGCCTATAATGGTAATATTAAACGATAAATTAAGTATAATCAGTATAATTTATTAGAGGTTATTATGGATACTATTGAACGCATTAAAGAACAAATTAGTGAAAATACAATTCTGCTTTATATGAAAGGCTCACCAAAACTACCAAATTGTGGTTTTTCTTCTCAAGCATCTCAAGCATTAATTTCTTGTGGTGAACAGTTTGCTTATGTTGACATTTTACAGAACCCAGATATTCGTGCTGAATTGCCCAAATATGCTGACTGGCCTACTTTTCCCCAACTTTGGGTTGAAGGTGAGTTAGTTGGTGGTTGTGACATTATTATGGAAATGTTCCAACAAGGCGAATTACAAACTTTGGTAAAAGAAGCTACGGCTAAAAATACGCCTGAAAACGCAAGTACAGAATGATTTTTTGTTAAAATACAATAATTAGTATTGAAATTTTTTAAATAGACACAATAATGAATTGTGGTTATTTACTTTCTCAAACTTTTTATCATTTATAACATAACAAACAATGGAGTATAGAATGAGCGTATTAGTTGGTCGTCCGGCCCCTGATTTTACAGCCGCAGCAGTATTAGGTAGTGGTGAAATTGTTGATAGTTTTACGTTAAGTGAAACGATTAAAGGCAAAAAAGCGGTAGTGTTTTTCTACCCCTTAGATTTTACTTTTGTATGTCCATCTGAGCTGTTAGCTTTTGATCACCGTATGGAAGAATTCAAAAGCCGTGGCGTTGAAGTTATTGGTGTGTCTATTGATTCACAATTCTCTCATAACGCATGGCGTAATACACCTGTAAACGATGGTGGTATTGGCCCAGTACAATACACTTTAGTTGCTGATGTTAAACATGAAATTTGTAAAGCTTATGATGTTGAACATCCTGAAGATGGCGTGGCATTTCGTGGGTCATTCTTAATTGATGAAGAAGGTAATGTTCGTCATCAAGTAGTGAATGATTTACCACTAGGCCGTAACGTTGATGAAATGCTGCGTATGGTTGATGCACTACAATTCCATCAAGATCATGGTGAAGTATGTCCAGCAGGTTGGAATAAAGGTGATAAAGGTATGACTGCTTCTCCAGATGGCGTTGCTGCTTACCTTACTGATAATGCTGAACAGCTATAATAAGCGAAAACCGTATTATGAGTTAAACATTATCGCAAGAGGGTTTTCGCTTGTGATAATGATTATATAAATGAAAAGGCTAGAGTTTTATGACTCTAGCCTTTTTTGTTGATGAAAATCTATTCGCTATTCGCCTCTGAAACCAATGGCCAACCACCTAAAATACGCCATTTGTTAACAATATGACAAAATAATTCAGCAGTTTTTTCGGTATCATAAAGTGCAGAATGTGCTTCACTATTATTAAAGTCAATTTTTGCCGCTTCACAGGCCTTGGCTAATACCGTTTGCCCTAAAGCAAGTCCTGCTAAGGTTGTGGTATCGAAACTGACAAAAGCATGAAAAGGGCTGCGCTTTATTTTACAGCGGGCGGTTGCTGCATTTAAAAAACCTAAATCAAAAGCCGCGTTATGGGCAACAATAATAGCTCGCTGGCAACCTGCTAGTTTCATTTTTTTTCTAACGAGCTTAAAAAGTGTTTTTAAAGCCTCTTCTTCATCTACAGCGCCACGCAATGGGTTGGTAGGATCAATCCCGGTAAATTCGAGTGCTTTTGGCTCTAAGTTGGCGCCTTCAAAGGGGTTGACATTAAATTGTATGGTTTCATCAATGGAGATTTTTCCAGAGTTTTCATCAAGTGTTAACACCGAGGCAGCAATCTCCAATAAAGCATCTGTTTGTGCGTTAAAACCTGCAGTTTCTACATCTATAACTACCGGAAAGTAGCCACGAAATCGTTGTGCTAAAAGTGGTTTTGTTTTTTCTTTTTCGTCTTTTTTTTCTACAGTATCTGACATATTATTACTTGAATTTGAGAGAGAAAGTTTTGAAATGAGCTATATTTTATTAATTATCTCAGAAAAATGCAGTAAACACGATAGTAAGCTAACGCAAAATAGGCCACAAAGTGTTAAAGTTATTTTAGTTTGAGACGATACATTGAATGTCGCCAATTAATTATGTTGCAAACACTATGAAAATATATTCTCCAAATGCATACAAATTGCTATTCACTTCATCACTTTTCGTGACCTTTTGCATTGCTGTGTTTTTTTCACTTATGACTACTCAAGTGCAAGCGGGGATACGTCAGTACAGTGCTAGTATTAGCGACTCTCAATGGCAATTAGCCAATGACTCTCGTTTGCAGTGCACGCTATCTCATCAAATTCCACATTATGGACAGGCGAGTTTTTCAGCAAAAGCTAGTAGGCAGTTAAATATGGAATTTGAACTAGATATGCTGTTGTTGCCTGATAATTATTCTTTAGCACAGGTGCGTAGTGAATCACCTAGCTGGCAACCAGGACATGGTGGGCGAGTACTAGCCGATATGAAACTTTATAAGCAATTTAACCCTAGTTTGCCAAAGAAAGTTGCTTGGACCATGTTAAGTGAACTAGAGCAGGGGATGAGCCCGACATTTTATTATAATGATTGGTATAGCGAACAGGATGAAATTTCTGTTGGTTTATCAACAGCACGTTTTAAAAGTGCTTACCGTAACTTTGTTGCCTGTGTCGGAAATCTACTCAATTATGGTTTTGATGATATTTCTTTTACTGTTTTGAATTATCAATCAAATAGCGATAAATTCACTAAAGCATCGCAAAGACGTATTGACATGATTCGCGAATATCTTAGTTTAGATCCTAATCTTGAACTAGTACTGATAGATGCTTATTCAGACAGCTATGGCGGTCGTTGGTCTAATCTTAAATTATCCGAGCGAAGAGCGGATAAAATACGAAGTTACTTTGTTAAAAATGGCATTGATGCTAACCGTATAGAGGCAAAAGGTTACGGTGAAAAACGCCATATTGCCTCTAATGATACTATTTTAGGGCGAGGGAAGAACCGTCGAGTAGTGATCCAAATGCAAAAACTGTAGCTTAACCATTACACTACGTTGATTTAAGGAATGAAAAATCACTTAGTGTTAGCAGATAAGTTGTTGAATAAGCCTGTCGATTCGCTGTAATCTACAGGCTCTTTTTTAATTAAAGCTTTGTAAACTTTTTGGTACTCACTCAATGAAAATTATTTTACAACTTATGTTGCTCGCAATGCTGTCAATGTCATCGTTAGCGTCGGCATCAAATAGTACGGTATTAAATGATGCTTATACTTATGCTAATTATGATCAAGTGATCACTACGCATCTTTATTTAGATTTAGCTGTCGACTTTGAACAAAAAACCTTATCCGGCTTCGCTGAGTTATCACTAAAGTGGCTGACTGATGATGCCACTGAGGTTATTTTAGATACTCGAGATCTAGTTATTGATAAAGTGATGGCGAAAAATAGCCAAGGACAATGGCAAAAAGTGAGCTTTGAACTTGCTAAACGTGACCATGTGCTAGGCGCTAAACTAACGATAAATACCAAATATAAAGCGAAAAAATTGCGTGTTTATTATAACTCAACGGAACAAGCGTCAGGTTTGCAATGGTTATCAGCTGAGCAAACTGCGGGTAAAGAAAAACCGTTTTTGTTTAGTCAAAATCAAGCGATACATGCCCGTTCATGGATTCCTATCCAAGATACACCAAGCGTTCGAGTTACTTACACGGCGCGTATTACTACAGACAAAGGTTTACTAGCGGTAATGAGTGCTAATAACGAACCTGACACGACGCGTGATGGCGACTATTCCTTCTCAATGCCGCAAGCTATTCCTGCTTATTTAATTGCTATTGGCGTTGGCGATTTGTACTTTAAAGCGATGAGTCATCAAACAGGTGTTTATGCTGAAACTGACATTTTAGATGCCGCTGTAGCTGAGTTTGATGATACTCAAGCGATGATTGATAAAGCAGAACAAATGTATGGCAAGTATCGTTGGGGTCGTTATGATTTACTGATTTTGCCACCCAGCTTTCCTTTTGGTGGCATGGAGAATCCTCGTTTATCGTTTATTACGCCTACCGTTATTGCTGGTGATAAAAGTCTAGTTAATTTAATCGCCCATGAATTAGCGCATTCATGGTCTGGTAATTTAGTCACTAACGAAAGCTGGCGCGATCTTTGGTTAAATGAAGGCTTCACAAGCTATGTTGAAAACCGCATTATGGAAGCGGTATTTGGTGACAACCGAGCAATGATGGAGCAAGCGCTTGATGCTCAAGGCTTAAACTATGAAATTGCTGAATTAGCACCAGATGATACGCAACTTTATATTGATTTGAAGGGGCGAGATCCTGATGATGCCTTTTCTGGTGTACCATACACTAAAGGGCAATTGTTCTTAATTTACCTTGAGAAAAAATTTGGTCGTGAGCGTTTTGATGCTTTCGTGTTGGAATACTTTGACAGTCATGCGTTTCAAAGCTTAGGCACAACAAACTTTGTTAAATATTTAAAAGTTAATTTAACCCATAAATACCCAAATATTGTTAGCGATGAAGAAGTTAATGAATGGATTTATGAGCAAGGTTTACCTAGTTACGTACCTAAACCAACCTCGAGTGCTTTTAGTACTATAGATAGTGACATTTCAGCTTGGTTAAGTGACGAAATTAAATTAGCATTACTGCCAACAATTAATTGGACTTTGCATGAATGGTTGCACTTTATCAATAACTTACCTCTTGATATTCAAAGTGATCGTATGGCTGAGCTTGATAAAACGTTCGATTTAACGCAGAGCAATAATGCTGAAATAGCGCATGCATGGTATTTATTATCTGTACGTGTTGGTTATGATGAGGTTTATCCTGCTATGTCAGAATACTTAATTGGTATTGGCCGTCGTAAGTTGATTGTGCCTTTATACAAAGAATTAGCGCAAACAGAGCAAGGTAAAATATGGGCACTAAAAGTGTACCAGCAAGCTCGCCCTGGCTATCATGGTTTAGCGCAAGGCACTATTGATAGTATTTTGGAAAAGTAACATCTGTTGTTATTAATTATTTACTAAAGTTTATTAAAAAGGCTCGTTAGAGCCTTTTTTGTTGATATAATGTTGTGAATTATATCAATCATATTCAATTCTTTTAAGAGGTTCTGTGGATGTCGGAAGTTGAAAACCGCCCAACTAATTTTATTCGTCAAATTATCGATGCTGATCTTGCCAGTGGTAAACACAACAGTGTGCAAACCCGTTTTCCACCAGAGCCTAATGGGTTCTTGCATATTGGCCATGCGAAAGCTATCTGTTTAAACTTTGGTATTGCCCAAGATTATAACGGTTTATGTAACTTGCGCTTTGATGATACAAACCCAGAGAAAGAAGATATCGATTATGTACGTGCTATTGAAAAAGATGTGCAGTGGCTAGGTTTTGAATGGGCTGGTGATATTCATTATTCATCTGATAATTTTGATGCCCTTTATGGTTATGCTGTTGAGTTAATTGAAAAAGGTTTAGCTTATGTTTGTTTTTTAAATGGTGAAGAAACGCGAGAATATCGTGGTACTTTGAATAAACCCGGCAAAAACAGCCCTTATCGAGACACTTCTGTTGAAGAAAACTTGAATTTGTTTGAGAAAATGCGCAAAGGTGAATTTAAAGAAGGTGAATGTTCGCTGCGCGCTAAAATAGACATGACATCAAGTTTTATGTGTTTGCGTGACCCTATTATTTATCGGGTGCGTTTTGCTCATCATCATCAAACGGGTGATAAATGGTGTATTTACCCAATGTATGATTTTACTCATTGTTTATCGGATGCTATTGAAGGTATAACTCATTCAATTTGTACATTAGAATTTCAAGACAACCGTCGTTTATATGATTGGGTTATTGATAATGTTTCAGTACCCGCAACACCGCATCAGTATGAATTTTCACGTTTAAACCTTGAATATACGTTAATGAGTAAGCGTAAGCTGAACACTTTAGTTGAAGAGAACTTAGTTGATGGTTGGGATGATCCTCGCATGCCAACTATTGCCGCTTTTAGGCGTCGTGGCTATACACCCGCATCAATGCGTGAATTTGTTAAACGTATTGGTGTTACAAAAATGGAAAATACCGTTGAAATTAGCGTATTGGAAGCATGTATTCGTGAAGATTTAAATGATAATGCACCACGTGCTATGGCTGTACTTGACCCTATTAAATTAGTGATAGAAAACTATCCAGAAAATAAAACTGAAGCGCTAACAGTTAAAAACCATCCTAGCGATGAAAGCCAAGGCACGCGAATAGTGCCTTTTAGTCGTGAACTTTATATTGAAGCCGAAGACTTTAGAGAAGAAGCAAATAAAAAATATAAGCGTTTAGTTATCGATAAAGCAGTACGTTTACGCGGCGCTTATGTAGTAACAGCTACACGCTGTGATAAAGACGAGCAAGGCAATATCAGCACGGTTTACTGTACTTATCTAGATGACACTTTAGGTAAAAACCCTACCGATGGCACAAAACCTAAAGGGGTTATTCATTGGGTTGATGCGGATAAATCACTTGATGCCACTATACGTTTGTATGACCGATTGTTTACCGTCGTAAACCCTGCGGCAACAGATGATTTTCATCAAGTTATGAATCCTGACTCGTTAGTGACGATTGCAACAGCAAAAGTAGAGCCATCGTTAGCTGATGCTAAAGCTGAGCAAGCTTTTCAGTTTGAGCGACAAGGTTACTTTTGTTTAGATAATGATATTAAAAAGGCGGGTGAGTTAGTGTTTAACCGTACTGTCGGTTTACGTGACACTTGGGCTAAAATAGCTAAGTAACACTCATTAAAATTAACCATAAAAAGCCCATCGCTTATTACTAAGCGATGGGCTTTATTTTTGTTTTTTGTTCTATCTGCCTCAATAACTAGTCCATTTTAAAGTCTAGCTGTACAGTGGCATACGCTTCTATCGGTTCACCATTTTCAAATTTAGGTGCATAACGCCATTTCTCTAAAGCGGCTAAGGCTGATTTTTCAAAGCCTTTACCACCTAGAGAGTCAATTATTTTAGTCTCAATGACGGTACCAAAGTCAGAAACAGTGAAGCCAACTTTTACCCAGCTATATTTTTTTCTTCGAGCATAATCAAAAGGATACTTAGGAAGAGTTCTAAACAAAGGTCTTTGCTCTTGGTTGCTATCCCAAGGTCATTGAGCCAATGGCAATACAGTGTTTTGTTGCCTCTTCAGCTTTACCCGTTTTCTCAAGGGCATTAATTAAAAATGCATGAGTACTTAACTCTAATGGATGAGTTGCCCCTTCTAATGAATCGAACGTATGTAGGTTTGTCTGCCAGTTTTGAATTGCTTTACTATACTTATTTCGCGCTAAATAATATTTACCAGCATAAAAGTTGGCATTAACCACACGGTGATCATTTGGGGGTGAATGTTCGGTAAAAAACGCTTGCGCCGTTAATATAACACGACTTTTTGTTGAGCCTTGACTAAGTAAGGCTATACCAGCTTCTAGTTGCATTTGTGCATTGAAATAAGGCCGTTCTTCTTCATATTCTTCTGCAACACTTAGAGTTTTTAAATAATATTTAATCGATTTTTTGCGTTTCTTATGAGGCAGTGATTGGCCTAATAAAATATAGACTTCAGCAAGCTCTGCCGCATTGTTGCCATATTCGCTTTCAAAGGCGTCTAAAGTTTTAACTAGTAGTAAATTTGCTTGTTTTAGCTCTTTTTTATTAAGATGTTGTCGAGCTAGTATCAAGGCTAAATTAGCGGTGTTGATATCAGTATTGCCGTAGAGCTTTTTACCTAATTGATAGGATTCTTTCGCATAGCTAAATTGTTTGTCGCTATCTTTAGCTTTTATTGCCTCTTGGTACGCATGGTAGGCATTTTTAAATTGAGTATTTTATGCTTGCTCTGATTGTGCATGGGAAGTAAACGGTAAGCTGGTGATAAAAAAAAGGTAAAAATAATATCCTTTTAAAATGTATTTTTGTTTAGTAAACATCTATTGTCCCTATAGTTAAATTTATTCCACTATAATAGAGAAAAAATAATAATGTTTAATTACTTTTCTAGCTTACTCCTACTTTATGGTGGAGTAAGCCTAAGTATGAAAGTTAAATTTTCGGAATACGAATTTTCTTTTCTTCACTTTGACGGTAAATAATTAAGGTTTTACCAATAACTTGTATTTTTGTTGCCTTAGCTTCACGACAAATAGCCTCAACAATTAATCCTTTGGTTTCTCGATCATCCGTTGGGATTTTTACTTTAATCAACTCATGATGATTAAGTGCATAATCAATTTCAGCGACAACGGCTTCGGTTAAGCCATTACTGCCAAGTAAAACAACAGGTTTGAGTGGGTGAGCAACACCCTTTAAATATTGAATTTGCTTTTTATTTAAGGTCATTAAGATTTTTCGATATACGTTAACTTGAATTAGCGCTATTTTACCCTTATCTAACAGTTAATATCTATAAATAGTCGAAAAAACATGGCAAAGAATAAACACACTGCTAGTTCACAGCGCTGGCTTGATGAACATTTTGAAGATGAGTACGTAAAAAAAGCTAAGAAATTAGGTTTACGTTCACGCGCGGTTTTTAAAATTGAAGAAATAAATAATAAAGACAAATTGATCAAACAAGGTATGAAAGTGATTGATTTGGGTGCTGCTCCCGGAGGTTGGTCTGAATATGCGGTAAAAGCTGTGGGCAATAGTGGACAAGTGGTTGCTTGTGATATTTTACCTATGGATGCTATCGCCGGGGTTGATTTTCTAGAGGGCGACTTTCGTGAAGAAGCAGTGCTTAATGCTTTGCTAACTCGCATTGATGGTAAAAAGATTGATGTAGTGATGTCTGACATGGCAGCGAATATGACAGGTAATGAAAGCGCCGACTCAGCGCGCAGCATGTATTTAATTGAACTGGCTTTGGATATGTGTCGTCAAGTATTAAAACCTAATGGTGCCTTTGTAGTGAAAGTTTTTCAAGGCGCTGGCTTCGAAGAGTTTATGAAGGAGGTCAGGGCGGTATTTAAAACGGTTAAAACACGTAAACCTGAGTCTTCACGTGCTCGTTCACGAGAAGTTTATCTTGTCGCGACTGGCTTTAAAGGCTGATCGGAGATGTTTTTTACGAAACATATTCACGCTGTGCTTTAATTTATAACAAAGTAAGTTGTTACTAGTTGTAAACACCGACTAAAGTTAATTAGCGACAAAGCTTGAATTGTAGTAAATTAGGCACAATAACGTATAACAGTTTTGTTTTTACAAATTTATTAAATCCAACGAGGTCATTAAGTTGAGCGATATGGCAAAAAATCTTATTTTATGGTTAGTAATAGCTGTTGTTTTAATGTCTGTTTTTCAGAGTTTTTCTCCTAATACAGCGAATGAACAACAAATGGACTATACACGTTTTATCACCGATGTTCGTCAAGGACAAATTCGTGATGCCAACGTAGATAGAAATGGTGTTATTACTGGTGAAAAGCGTAGCGGTGAAGCATACACCACCACTATCCCTGGCGGTTACGATCGAGACTTAATTAATGATCTTGTTAAACAAGGTGTTCGCGCTCAAGGTAAATTACCCGAAGAAACTAGCTTCTTAACAACTATTTTTGTGTCTTGGTTCCCAATGATTTTACTTATTGGTGTGTGGATATTCTTCATGCGTCAAATGCAAGGTGGTGGCGGTAAAGGCGCTATGTCTTTTGGTAAATCTAAAGCGCGTCAGTTAAGTGAAGATCAAATTAAAACTACTTTTGCTGATGTTGCTGGTTGTGATGAAGCCAAGGAAGATGTGGCTGAATTAGTTGATTATTTAAGAGAGCCAACCAAATTTCAAAAATTAGGTGGACGTATTCCATCAGGTATTTTATTGGTGGGCCAGCCCGGCACAGGTAAAACGTTATTAGCAAAAGCTATTGCGGGTGAAGCAAAAGTACCGTTTTTTACTATTTCAGGTTCAGATTTTGTTGAAATGTTTGTCGGTGTTGGTGCCTCGCGTGTACGTGATATGTTCGAACAGGCTAAAAAGTCAGCACCTTGTATTATTTTTATCGATGAAATTGATGCTGTAGGTCGCCAACGTGGTGCTGGTATGGGGGGGGGGCATGATGAACGTGAACAAACCTTAAACCAAATGTTAGTAGAAATGGATGGCTTTGAGGGTAACGAAGGCGTTATTGTTATCGCGGCCACTAACCGTCCAGATGTATTAGATCCTGCCTTATTACGCCCTGGTCGCTTTGACCGTCAAGTAACCGTTGGTTTACCTGATATTCGTGGTCGCGAACAAATTTTAAAAGTTCACATGCGTAAAGTTCCACTAGGTGATGATGTTAAGGCATCGGTTATCGCTCGAGGCACACCAGGTTTCTCAGGTGCTGATTTAGCTAACTTAGTTAATGAGGCGGCTTTATGGGCTGCCCGTACTTCGCGTCGTACTGTAAGTATGTATGAATTTGATAAAGCGAAGGATAAAATTATGATGGGCTCAGAACGCAAGTCTATGGTGATGAGTGAGTCTGAAAAAGAAATGACCGCGTATCATGAAGCTGGGCATGCAATTATCGGTCGCTTAGTGCCAGATCATGATCCTGTTTATAAAGTAAGTATTATTCCTCGTGGTCGTGCATTGGGTGTAACAATGTACTTGCCAGAACAAGACAGGTTCAGTCACTCTAAGCAACATTTAGAAAGTAATATTTCATCTTTATACGGTGGTCGTGTTGCAGAAGATGTTATTTACGGTAGTGATAAAGTGTCAACGGGTGCTTCAAATGATATTGAACGTGCCACTAATATTGCCCGTAAAATGGTGACCCAATGGGGTTTGTCAGACATGGGGCCTATGCTTTTTGCTGAGGAAGAAGGCGAAGTTTTCTTGGGTCGCACCTCTGCTAAATCATTGAATATGTCAGATGAAACAGCCAAGTTAATTGACGAAGAAATTAAAGCGGTTGTTGATCGTAACTATCAACGCGCAGAGACATTAATCAAAGATAATATGGATGTTTTACATGCCATGAAAGATGCGTTAATGAAATATGAAACCATTGATGCTTTGCAAATTGATGATTTAATGGCAAGAACTGAAGTTAGACAACCGTCTGATTGGGATGATAGTGACTCTAATTCAAAACCCAACTCTAATTCCGACTCAAGCTCTAATTCAAGTGACGTTGGTGTAACTGAAAAGTCAGAGAAATCTGATGCCAGCTCAACACCTGATCTTTCTAAACCAAGTAGTGATGCGCCAGCTGAATAATTAGCAAGGTAAGTTCAAATAATAAGCCTCGATGTTTACTTACGTAAATATCGAGGCTTTGTTTTATTTAAAATACTAATATTAATCTTATGTCTGAAAGCTCTGTTAAAGCACAACCAAGTCACACAACATTAGCGCATTTAAATAATGTGCAAGTAATGGGTATTTTAAATGTCACTCTTGACTCATTTTCTGACGGTGGGCATTTTGTTAGCTTTGATAATGCCTTAAAGCAAGTTGAGTTAATGATAACAAGCGGCGTTGATATTATCGATATTGGTGGTGAATCAACACGCCCCGGTGCTGTTGTCGTCAGTGAAAGAGATGAGATAACTCGGGTAATTCCTCTACTTAAAGCCATTAAATCTCGTTTTGATATTGCGGTTTCAATTGATACTAGCAAAGCTGGTGTCATGGCTGAAGCAATCATAAATGGCGTTAACATGATTAATGATGTTCGTGCTTTGCAAAATAAAGGCTGTCTCGATGTGGTTGCTCAAAGCGATGTTAAAATTTGTTTAATGCACATGCAAGGCATGCCGAGAACGATGCAAGAAAACCCACACTATAATAATGTTATTGAAGATATTATTAACTTTTTTGTGCAACGTATTGAAAGCTGCGAACAAAAAGGTATTGAAAAGCATCGTTTAATTCTTGACCCCGGTTTTGGCTTTGGTAAAACGTTAAAACACAATTATCAAATGCTTGCAGATTTTGGCCAATTTAAAAAATTTCACTTACCTTTGTTAGCGGGAATTTCACGCAAAGCCATGTTAGGTAATTTATTAAATCGTGATGTAGAACAACGTTTAGCCGGTAGTTTGACGGCTGGTATTGTTGCCGTACAGCAAGGTGCAAGTATAATACGGGTACATGATGTTCAAGAAACTGTGGATGCGATAAAAATTTTAACAGCCGTTGCTCAATGTAATTGATAAAAGTAACTAGCTGAGAGTTTAGTTTTAAAAATAGAGCTAAAGATTGAAAAGTTAAAAGTTGAAAGGAAAAAAAATGTCTAATCGTAAATATTTTGGCACCGACGGCGTACGTGGTTTAGTGGGGCAATACCCAATTATCCCCGAATTTGTTATGAAACTAGGTTATGCCGCAGGTAAAGTACTAGCGGCACAAGGTACTAAAAAAGTCTTAATAGGTAAAGATACTCGAATTTCAGGTTATATGTTTGAGTCGGCACTCGAAGCCGGTTTCTCTGCCGCAGGTATCGATGTTGGCTTATTAGGGCCAATGCCAACGCCAGGCATTGCTTACTTAACTAAAACTTTTCGCGCTGAAGCTGGTATCGTAATTAGTGCTTCCCATAACCCTTACTATGATAATGGCATAAAATTCTTCTCACAAGACGGCCAGAAACTACCTGATCATGTTGAATTAGCGATTGAAGCCGAGTTAGATAAGCCTATGGGCTGTGTAGAATCAGCTCATCTAGGCAAAGCTACTCGCATTGCAGATGCGGCAGGTCGTTATATTGAATTTTGCAAAAGTAATTTTCCAAGTCAACTTTCATTGAAAGACTTAACGATTGTGGTAGATTGCGCCCATGGCGCAACCTACCACATTGCTCCTAATGTTTTTCGTGAGCTAGGAGCCAAGGTTATTGAAGTGGGTACGTCACCTAACGGTACCAATATCAACGATGGTTGTGGTGCAACCTCAATGAAAATGGTTAGTGAAGCCGTAATTGAACACCAAGCTGATTTAGGTATCGCCCTTGATGGTGATGGCGATCGTCTAATGATGGTTGATCACACCGGATATATTATTGATGGTGATGAAGCGGTTTACATTATTGCTTGCAATGATTTGAAATCAGGTAATTTGCAAGGTGGGGTCGTAGGAACCTTAATGAGCAATATGGGACTTGAACTGGCCTTAGAAAAGCTTGATGTACCCTTTGCTCGCAGTAATGTTGGCGACAGATATGTGATGGAAATGCTTAGAGAAAAAGGTTGGCAATTAGGCGCTGAAAACTCAGGTCATATCATCAACTTAAACCATACCTCTACGGGGGATGGAATTATTGCCGCACTCAATGTGCTAACGGCCGTATGTCAGCAAGGTAAGTCATTATTTGAGTTACGCCAAGGTATGACTATGCTACCGCAAGTTCTCGTGAATGTACGCTTTACCGGCGATACTGATCCTATTAATACCGCTAGCGTACAATCGTCGGTTGATAAGGCTAATGCTCAGCTTGTTGGACGCGGTCGAGTATTATTAAGAAAATCAGGTACTGAACCATTGATTAGGGTCATGGTTGAAGGCTCTGATATGGGTGAAGTAACCAATCTAGCTAATGAAATTGCCGAAGCAGTAAAATTAGCCAGCTAATAGGTTTCGGTGACTAAATAATCAGCAAACAGCGAAGATATTTAACGTGTAAACACTAGATTTTAACTTATTACTTGTAAGTTATTCTCAGGTTAGTTAATATCTCGCGGCTTCATTTTACAATGTGCTGAAAACGGATAGGAGATTATCAAATGGCTAGACGTGCAATCGTTGCTGCTAACTGGAAAATGAATGGTGATTTAACACTAGTTAATACTATGGTTACGGGTTTAACAAACGTTGAATTACAAAACAATGTTAGTGTGGTTATTTGTCCAAGTACTCCTTATTTATCTTCACTTGTAACTAAGGCAAAAGCAGAGCAGTTAAATACCGCTATTTGTATTGGTGCACAAAATGTAAACGAACACGAAAGTGGTGCGTATACTGGTGAAATTTCAACAAAAATGTTGCGGGATTTATCAGTAGAATTTACTATTATAGGTCATTCTGAACGTAGAAATTATTTTAAAGAAACATCTACGCAAATTGCCCATAAAGTTAATGCCGCATTAAATGCAGGCTTAACGCCAATTTTATGCATTGGTGAAAGTGAAGCAGAGCGTGCAACAGAGCAAACTGAAGCAGTACTTGCCTCACAATTACAACCAGTAATAGATGAAATAGGTATCGAAAAATTTATTGATGTTGTTATTGCTTATGAGCCTGTTTGGGCTATAGGCACAGGAAAAACAGCATCAAGTGAGATGGCACAAGAAACACATCAATTTATTCGCCAATTTCTCGCGCAAGCAAATGAGAATGTGGCGGCTAAAGTGCCTTTGTTATACGGTGGCAGCGTGAACGCGTCAAACTGTGAAGAATTATTCGCACAAGCTGACATAGACGGTGGTCTTATTGGTGGTGCTAGTTTACAAGTTGAGCAATTTAAAATTATTTGCTCAGCAGCGAAAGGAAAGTAAAAATGTTGTATCAAGTTTTAATTATCGCCTACGTACTTATTGCCTTAACATTGATTGGCTTAGTGTTAATTCAACAAGGTAAAGGTGCTGATATGGGCGCCTCTTTTGGTGCTGGATCGTCTGCAACAGTATTTGGCTCAGGTGGCTCAGGTAACTTCTTAACTAAAATGACCACATGGTTAGCAGTAGGTTTTTTTGTTATCAGCTTAGTATTAGGTAACCTAACCGCTAACCGCACCAAGGCTGTTGACGAATGGAATGACTTAAGTGTCCCAGTGAGTGAGCAAACTCTTGCTACAGATGCCATTCCTGATGAAAGTGCAGAGCCAAGCACAGTAAGTGAAAACTCAGATGTTCCAGTTGCTGATGCTCCCGCTATGAAAAAAGATGATGGCGATGTACCAAACTAATTAATTAAATTTAGTAATGCGCGGATGTGGCGGAATTGGTAGACGCGCCAGCTTGAGGGGCTGGTGACTTAGGTCGTGGGGGTTCAAGTCCCCCCATCCGCACCACTAAATTGAACTAAGAAGACCGAAATAGACCAGAGCGACCTTTAATAACAAGGTGTTCTGGCTTTTTTATGCCTGTTCTATTCTGAGGAGGTCTTGCAAAATCCAGTACATTTTGTGACATCAGAGGTAACACGAGAGCAATAAAATAATTTTGCTGTTACTAAAGTAGCTAAAATAACCAACCCTTTGACTAATAAAGAAGTAGATAAAGTAAAACTAAAATACAAGGTATATAGCTTGTTAGATGGTTTTGGTTTAATGCTTAGAGTTAAACTAACCGGCACAAAAAGTTGGTTATTCAATTATTATCATCCTATTACTAAGAAGCGTAACAATTTAAGCTTGGGTCAATATCCAGCATTGTCTTTAGCTAATGCCAGAAAAACGAACTGAAGCTAAAGAGCTACTTGCCCATAACATCGACCCACAAGAACATCGAAATGATCAATAAGTGGTTGATCGGTTTAAGTAAGTAATACATTCTTTTTATTGCATCAAATTGGTTTGAAATTAAGAAAACTAAAATAGCAGAACAACATCGATAAGCCTTTGGCGCAGCCTTAAGAATAATATATTACCGTCATTAGGCCATAGGCCAATCGATAAGATTGGCGCATATTGATAGCAATGAAGTACGCAGAGCCTATAACAGAATTGAATATTTAGAGCGTAGAACCGTATTAATGATTTGGTGGTCAAAACATATAAATAAAGCAGCCACAGGCAACATGAGCCTATCAACCAAAGGTCAATTACTAAAAAACGAACATCTTTAAATTTAGGTTCCTATGATGCGCCTCTTGCTAATGCGAGGAAACGTAAATTGCGATTAGATAGTTACTAGCTAATGGTATCGACCCTAAGTGATGTCTCAGCACTCCAACCATTATTCGTATGGATAACTGACTTTATGCGGTCACGCACTCGACCATCACGCATTTTATCGTGTTGAATTTTTAGTGTTTTTCTTGGTGGCGAGTAGTATGATTTTCATCATGAGTAGCGTGATCCTCATTGATTATAAGTCATCGTGATTATTAACCGATCTTTGCTATCAATATATATTGATAGCCCAATCCCACGAAGGCATGCATGGTTAAGAAATAGCCACGACATTGGTTAATAATCTACAAAAATTTGTTAATATTCTTCCACTAAGGTCATGAGAGAAGTATTACCACCTGAAGCTGTGGTATCAATGCTGATCGTTTTTTCTGTCAATAAACGTTGAATTAAATGGTCAAAGTATTCTGAGCTGATCACCGGTAATATCGCGCCTTGACGTGCTGCTAACTTCTCACTGATATAATGTTTACGGTCACAATGACTATCTACAACAACACCTGATAACGAAGGCTCTGCCAACATTGTTGATAAATGGCGTAACCTTGCCACTTGAAAAACACCTTTATCCGCACCAGTGTCAATAAATTTATCTCTAAAGGCTAATGCTTCATCGTAATACAGATCAGAGACTACCGAAATAACGGTATTACCCGTTGCTAATGCCGTAACAATAGAGAGCACCCAAAAATGAAAACTAACATTTGCATCCGCAAAACAAACTATATTACCGCGGTTTTCCAAATAAATAATATTAGACTCGCCTGTTGGCCCCGGTAATATCTCAGGTTTTTTCAAACGTTTTTCAATATCAATTAATTGCGAACGAGCTGCAGTTAACGTGTAATTTAAATCGTCAGCTAAATCTTCAACAATATCAACATGGGCAATTTTTGCTAGCAACTGACGCACACAAGAAATACGGGTATTTAACTCGGTTAAGCGCCAGTTTTTTTCTGCATCATTAGCTGTTTTCATAAACAATACGGCTTCTTTTTGTGATTTTTTATCACCCTCTAAAGCATCAGCCTGTGAAGGTAACATATCAAACAGTTCAGCATTAGGTGTTGCTTTTTCTTTAACTAAGCGCAATAAATAATTGGGTCCACCTGCTTTAGGGCCGGTGCCCGAAAGTCCACGGCCACCAAAGGGTTGTACACCAACAATTGCGCCAATAGTATTACGATTGATGTAAACATTACCTGCTCGCGATAATCGAGCTAAATCAAAGGCTCGGTGTTCAATACGTGTATGAATGCCCATGGTTAAACCAAAGCCTGTACCATTAATTTTATCAATAACTTTTTCTATTTCATTGCCTTTAAAGCGCACTATATGAACACATGGGCCAAAGACTTCTTGCTTTAATACGCTAATATCACTAATTTCATAAAGTCGTGGTGCAAAGAAAAAATGTTCATTGCCTGCTTCTGCTGTTATCTCATGAGAAATAGCACATTGGTAAAGTAATTTACCATTTGTTTTCATGTATTCACTGTGGGCATTAAGCGCATCAAGTGCTTTTTGATCAATTACCGGACCTACATCCGTGCTTAATTTCGCCGGATTAGCTACATGTAATTCTGCTAATGCGCCTTTGAGCATAGTAATGACATTATCAGCGATGTCTTCTTGCAAAAATAATACCCGAAGTGCGGAGCAGCGTTGACCTGCTGATTGAAATCCTGATGAAATAACGTCATCAACGACTTGCTCAGGTAAAGCCGTAGAATCAACTACCATACAATTTTGCCCTCCTGTTTCAGCAATGAATGGTACTTGATCGCCACCACGTTCAGCCAAGGTTTGCGAAATTCTAGTACCCGTTTCAGTAGAGCCGGTAAACATCACCGTTTGAATACGATTATCTGGAAGAATGGTACAACCTACTTGGCTACCGCGCGCAATGACGGCTTGTACAACGCCATCAGGTAAACCAACAGTTTTCATCAACTCTATGGTACGCAGCGCAATTAAACCCGTTTGTTCAGCAGGTTTTGCTACAACCGTATTGCCGGTTGCAATTGCTGCTACTACTTGCCCTAAAAAGATCGCTAAAGGGAAGTTCCAAGGGCTAATGCAGAGCACAACACCACGCGCTTCTAGTCGTTCATCACTTGCTAATTCAGTTGCTCTGTTAGCGTAGTAGCGACAAAAATCAACCGCTTCTCGTACTTCATCAATACCGTCTTGAGCAACCTTACCCGCCTCTTTAATACATAAGGCAATCAGTTCTTCGCTATGATTTTCTAGGATGTCTGCTACACGATATAATAAGGCCGCACGATCGGTTACCGGTGTTTGCGACCATGAAATAAATGCCGTTTGTGCCGCCTCTATCATCGCCAACATTTCATTTTTGTTGTGATGGGTGTGAAAACCAATAATTTCATTATGATTTGCCGGATTTTTAACGGCATTCGCGCCTTCGGGCACATCATTTTTATTCAGTAAGTTACTTACCAACCAGTTATCTAGTGACGCTTTTAACGGCGTGATGACATTAACATCTGTTAAATCTAAACCTTTAGAATTATCACGGTTTTTACCCTTTTCGTTATAGTACAAGGCAATGGGTTTAATGATTTGGTTATTGTATTTGTCTTTTAAGCGTAGCGTTTTTTCAACAGGGTCTTCAAGTAAAGATTCAACTGGCTTTGTCTCGTCAACAATGGCATTAACAAAAGAAGAATTAGCACCATTTTCTAGTAAACGGCGTACTAAGTAAGCAAGTAGGTCTTCATGATGACCTACTGGTGCGTAAATACGGCATTGAATTTTTTCATTGGTAACAATTTGATCATACAAAGAGTCGCCCATACCGTGTAAACATTGAAACTCAAAGCCGTGTTTATCATCGCCGGCAAGTTCAACAATAGTTGCTGCTGTATAGGCATTGTGCGTAGCAAACTGTGGATAAATAGTATCTCTATAGGCTAATAACTTATTTGCGCAGGCATGGTAAGAAACATCAGTAGAAGACTTACGTGTAAATACAGGGAAATGCGCATGGCCATCCTTTTGTGTGTTCTTAATTTCAGTGTCCCAGTAAGCACCTTTTACTAAACGCACCATCATTTTTCGGTCAACACGTAGGGTTAATTCACGTAACCAATCGACCACAAAAATAGCGCGTTGTTGGTAAGCTTGTAATGCCATTCCAAAACCATCCCAGCCCGCTAAGTTATTATCACTAAATACCGCTTCAATCACATCTAGCGAAATATCTAACCGTTCAGATTCTTCTGCATCAACCGTCAAACCAATATTAAAGTGTTTTGCTCGCAAACAAAGTGCTTTAAGTTTTGGCACAATCTCAGCCATTACTCGTGCTTTGTGTGTAAATTCGTAACGTGGGTGAATAGCAGAAAGCTTCACCGAAATACCCGGAACTTTACGTGGATTATTTTTACCCGAAGCAAGCGCTGCAAAACCAATAACGTCTATCGCATCTTGATAAGATTTTAAATAACGCTCAGCATCATCCATGGTGCGTGCACCTTCACCAAGCATATCGTAGGAATACACATAACCTTGTTGTTCTTTAGTCGCAGCACGTTCAGTTGCCGCCTTGATGGTTTCACCCATAACAAACTGCTTTCCCATTATTTTCATGGCATAGTTCATTGATTTACGAATAACCGGCTCGCCTAAACGACCAATCGTTTTTTTCAATAAACCAAATCTATTTTCTTTGCGTTTATCGGCATAATCCACCATAGAGCCGGTGATCAATAACCCCCACGAAGAAGCATTAACAAAAAGGGAGTCACTACTACCTAAGTGGCTACTCCACTGACCTTGAGAAATTTTGTCACGAATTAATGCATCTTGAGTATGTTTATCAGGCACGCGTAATAATGCTTCAGCCAAACACATCAATACCACACCTTCTTCACTTGAAAGTGAATATTCTTTTAATAATGAATCTATTGCACCATTACCCGCTTGTTCTTTACGAATATTCAGTACCATTTTACGTGCTCTTTCCCAGGCTCTACTTCTGGCACTCACATTAACTTCAGCTAATGGAAGAATATGGTCTACCGCAGTATTTTCATCAATACGATAAAATTTGCGAATGTTCTGACGAATTGGACAATCAGTGATGAATGAATCATTAAAAAGCATGAGCTTGATCTCAAAAATTATTAAATAGTGCTTTGCAACTATTTAGAGTTAATTACAACTGTATTTATTCTACTGTTATCTAAATATTTCAAACTTAGTTAGGTGTTACCTCAAAGAGCTCACAAATATTTTAGAATGCACTTAGAAATTCAACTACTACTTATACCCATTCCACTTGAAAGTGCTCGTTTCAGGAAGTCGGAGCGATTCATAATCAAGGCACATTTTTTATTAAGGGTTACTCCCTTAAAAAGAAATGTAACGCAGAGTATGATTTGCTCAGCCTTCCCTAAAGGCGTTTCTAATTCCAGCTGAATCATGCATCTTCAAGTGGAGTGGGTATATTGACCGCTAAGAATGATGCGTTAACATTTCATCATGCTTGGCTAAAACCTCTGCATCATCTTGCGGCGCCATTTTACTCACTACATAGATAACTAAGGAACATAAAATAAAACCTGGTACAATTTCGTACATCACTGAACTTAATGATTGACCATTAATAGTGAAAGGTGCATAAATCCATAACAATACCGTTATCGCTCCCGTTACCATACCTGCTAAAGCACCATTTCTAGTCATTTCTTTCCAATACAAACTACCGATAATAACCGGACCAAAAGCAGCACCAAAACCTGCCCAAGCATTACTGACTAATGATAAAATAGAGGTGTTTCGGTCGTAGGCTAAGGCGATTGCAATCAGTGCCACTAAAAATACTGATATTCGTCCAACCAATACTTGTTGCTTATCGCTAGCATCGCGATGTAAAAATGTTTTATAAAAGTCTTCAGTCAAAGAACTTGATGTCACCAAAAGCTGGGAAGATATAGTACTCATGATGGCAGCTAAAATTGCAGCTAATAAAAAACCAGCAATTAATGGGCTAAATAAGATTTGAGATAATAGAATAAATATAGTTTCAGCATCATCAAGCTTGAGACCTGTTTTCGCAACATAGGCAATACCAGCAAGGCCTGTTGTCATCGCTCCAATAATAGAAACTATCATCCAACTCATACCAATACGACGAGCCGTAGGCATATCTTTAACACTACGTATAGCCATAAAGCGAACGATTATGTGGGGTTGACCAAAGTAGCCTAATCCCCATGCCATCGCTGAAAAAATACCAATTAAACTCACGCCACTAAAGATATCAAACAAGGCAGGGTTTATGGTATTAATGCTTGAGTGCATTCCTGACAAACCACCCACTTCACTAATAGCAACTACGGGTACTAATACCAAAGCGATGAACATAATACAGCCTTGAACAAAGTCCGTTAAGCTCACGGCTAAAAAGCCACCAAATAACGTGTAAGCGACAACTACACCAGCAGTGACATACAAACCTACTTCATAATTTAAACCAAAAGAGCTTTCAAATAGTTTGCCACCAGCAACAATACCGCTTGAGGTATAAAGGGTAAAAAACACGACAATAACAACCGAAGAAACCACTCTTAACAGGCGAGAATTATCATTAAAACGGTTTTCAAAAAAATTAGGTAGCGTTATAGAGTCATTGGCGATTTCCGTATAAGTTCTAAGACGGGGAGCAACGATAAAATAATTTAAAAACGCACCAGCAACGAGGCCAATCGCAATCCATAAACTACTAACACCGGAAATATACATAGCGCCTGGTAGACCCATTAACATCCAACCACTCATGTCAGATGCACCCGCAGAGAGAGCTGCTACACTGGGACTTAAGCTTCTACCACCAAGCATATAACCTGAAACATCACTCGTTGATTTACGATATGCGTACAGACCGATACCCAGCATTGCACTGAAATAAAGACCTAAAGAAAAAAGAGTTTCAAATTCCAAAATAATTTCCACCGTTATATTTTTTAATCATGAGAGTAAATTTATTCATCGATAAAACTAAAGAGCGTAACCTTTGGTTAATCCATAAATATTTATGAAAAAACTGATCAGTATCAACTTTCAAGTAACAAAAATGTAAAGGATAATTTTTTATATGTTTGAGGTGGTCAACGACGTTGAGCACATGAATGTGAGGTTTTAGGTTTTCAGGAACGATAAACGGGCGTACTTAAACAAGGTGTCGCAGGGCGTTGATTTATCTATCTTTATTTAATCCTTACACTATGTGTAATGCTTTATGCATGATGTTTATGTGTTTTGAATAGGTGTGGATATTATTTACTATGTGAAATTTTTATGATGTTTTAGATTTAGACCTACCACTCAAAAGTTGCTTTCATGTAATATATTGCTTCTTATTTAGATACGAAGAAAGCAAAAATTAGGTTGCAATTTATACTATATGTAATAAAAAAGTTGTTATCGTATCTTTTTCTAAAAAGAGTTACGGATTGAGCCATAAACTAGCTCTTTAATAGAACCGTGCATCATTGGAAACATTAAATGCCCACAAACAAGCAATCGAATAATAGAGTTTTAACCGCTTTTCAATCATGTAGAGATGGTTTAGTGCGTTCTATTATGAAGATGAGTGTAGAGCAGCAAGATGTTGATGATATTTTACAAGAGACATTTATTAGAGTTTTACACTCTGATGCTAAGCAACCAATTAGCTCACCTAAAGGTTACTTATTTGTTGTTTCAAGAAATTTGGTTCTTAAAAAATTAATGCAACAATCAAAAGAAATTCATACTGAATTAGATGATGCTTTAATAGAAGATGATGTTGATAATACGGTTGAAAAAGAGCTCTACCAAAAACTTAAATTTGAACGTTTTAGTAAAGTATTAAATTCATTGCCTGAAAAAAATCGTCGCGCGATACTCTTAAGGAAGCTCTATTGTTTAAGCCATAAAGAAATAGCAAATAAGATGGACGTATCAGTAAGTTCCGTTGAAAAATATATCGCTACAGGCTTAAAACAATGCAAACAATCACTTTGTGCTCAAGGATATGAAGTTAATGGACACGAACTTCCAATACGTCTGGATCAATCAAGCAAGGAGCGTACAAAATGAATACAAGTAATAAAGTAATTCCACTGCATACGGCAAATACGATTGATGACGAAGCATCTATTTGGTTAGTAAGATTAGACAATGGTAATTTATCTGATCAATCTAGAAAAGAATTAAAAGCTTGGTTGTCCGCCGATAAAAGACATCAGATAGCATTAAAAGCTATGGCCGATATCTGGGGTGGTATGGATGAAGTACTCCTTGATATTGATGATAACTCGACAAATAATGTATCTTTATGGCCAATATTAAAACCTATTTTCGAACCCTTTGCATTGGCTGCAAGTATCAGTTTTCTAGTCATTGCTATTTGGTTAGTCATGCCTGCTAACGTGCAAAAAAATTCATATGCAACCTTAATAGGACAGCAGATGGATGCAACATTTGACGACGGTTCAATCATACACTTAAATACCAATACCCGTATTGAAACTGAGTTTTCTGATGAAAAACGCATCATTAAACTCATAAAAGGTGAGGCTTTATTTGACGTTGCACATGATCCTGAACGTCCATTTATTGTTTATGCTGGTGATCGTTTAGTTAAAGCGATAGGAACAAAATTTGTTGTCCATTTAAAATCCGACAACATTCAAGTTACCGTCACTGATGGCAAAGTTAAAATGTCAAAAGTGGCACTCAATACAAAATTAACTGATATCAAAAAATTAAATAGTACGACCATTCAAAAAGATGATGTTTATATTACTAAGGGTGAGAAAGTTATCGTGGGTAGTAATAAAATACCCAAATTAACTCACATCAAACCAGAGAATATAAAACGTAAACTTGCATGGCTTGATGGAAAATTAATTTTTGAGAATGAAGAATTGTTTGACGTTATTGAAGAAGTTAATCGTTATGTCGATATTAAAATTGTGTTAAAAGAGCCTTCACTACACAATATACGAATCAGTGGCCGCTTTGACCTAGGAGACAGTGAAGCATTAATTGAAGCATTAGAGCTTTCTTTTAATGTGAAGTCTCTACGGCTTGATTCAAATAAAATATTATTGACTAAAAAAATATAATGACTCAATCTAAATAAAATTTATTTAAGATTTCAAAAGAACGAACCACTTGATACTTTTGATATTTTATCATTGAATGTGAATGGTAATACCTCAAGTATCCACCTCCCTCTGCGATAAACTAGTCCGTTAGTTACTCCTTTATTTTTCAATAAAGTCATTTGAAATTCAAGCTAAGTAAAACGTATTGAAGAACCTGAGTCTAGCACGGGGTCTTTGTAAGTCATTAAATTTAAAAAGTAAATAATTTAAACACATTTAACGGTCGAGCTTTTATTCTCACCTTAAATTCATATATGCCGCCAATTTCTCAATCGACGAGTGACTAAAAAATTAAATTTCAATAAATAAACAAGTTTTTTTACGGATTTACATACCTTATAGCTCTTTAGTGTGGTTGCAAAAAAATTAATTTAATAGCAACTGTCTAAATAATAAATATCTATTTAAACTTTGGGAAGAAAATAACATGTCGATAAAATTTAAAACTACAAATTTAGCTATTGCTGTAAGCATGGCGCTAGGTAGTGTATCTAGCTATGCTGCAGAAAATAATGCACAAGTAGAAGAAGTTGAACGTATTGCCGTTGTTGGCTCTCGTGGCGCACCTCGCTCTGTAAATGACTCTCCTGTACCTATTGATTTAATCGGCGCAGAAGAACTAGAACGTGGTGGCAACACTAATATGTTGGAATTGCTCAAAGGAACTGTTCCATCATTTAACGTTCATGAAAACCCTATTTCAGATGCGGCCAGTTTAGTTAAACCCGCCAACCTTCGTGGCTTATCTTCAGACAGTACGCTAATACTTGTCAATGGAAAACGTCGTCACAGAGCTTCTGTTATCGCTCTTTTAGGTGGTGGTATTAATGATGGAGCTCAAGGCTCAGACATCTCTGTTATCCCAAGTTCAGCGTTGAAACAAGTTGAAGTATTACGCGATGGCGCAGCGGCCCAATATGGTTCAGATGCTATCGCTGGTGTGTTGAACTTTGTACTTAAAGATGATGTTGACGGTGGTTCTTTAACGGTACGTCATGGCGAATATTATGAAGGTGACGGTGCGACAACTGAACTTTCTGGTAATGTAGGTATGCCATTAACGAAAGACGGTTTTGCTAATGTAAGTTTTCAATATAAAACAGCTGATGCAACGAGCAGAAGTTTGCAGCGTCCTGATGCTGCAGGTTTTATTGCTGCTGGTGTTCCTGATGTTGGTGACCCAGCACAAATTTGGGGCTCTCCGGAAATTGAAGATGACATTACTATTTTTGCTAATTTTGGTTTAGATTTAGGTAATGATAGCGAAGCTTATATGTTTGGTAATTTTTCTGAACGTAATGTTCGTGGTGGTTTTTATTATCGTAATCCACATACTCGTGGTGGTGTGTATTCAAATGATAGTGGTGAAACATTACTCATTGCTGACATTGCTGAAGCAGAGGGCGCTGAAAGAACTTGTCAACCTGTTTCTATTACTAGCGATAACGTGTTAACACAAGAAGATTATATTAATAATGTCGCAAATAATGATAATTGTTTTGCTTTCAATGAAATGTTACCCGGTGGTTTTACTCCAAACTTTGGTGGCAATATTATTGATACAAGTTTAACAATGGGTACGCGTGGTCAAATTGATGATACGTTATCTTATGATATTAGCGGCTCTATTGGTCGCAATGAATCAAGTTATGTTATCTATGATACGTTAAATGCTTCTTTAGGCCCAGAAACGCCCCGTGATTTTAATCCTGGTAAACATATTCAATTAGAAAAATTCTTTAATGCTGATTTAGTGAAAGAAATTGAAATTGATTCATTCGATTCACCTTTAATTATTGCTGGTGGTTACGAATGGCACCAAGAAACATTTGAAGTTGTAGCAGGTGATATAGCTTCATTTACTGCTGGCCCATACACAGAACAAGGTTTTGGTATAGGTTCAAATGGTTTTCCTGGTTTTAAACCTGCATCAGCAGGCGAATTTTCTCGTCAAAACTATGCGTTCTATGTTGATGTTGAAGCACAATTTACGGAACAGTTTTTGATGGGCTTTGCCGTTCGTTATGAGGACTACAGCACCTTTGGTGATACCACTAACTATAAACTTACTGCACAGTACCGTATTACGGATGATTTCTCAGTTCGTGGTTCTCTTGGTACCGGTTTCCGTGCACCAACAGTTGGTCAAGCTAATTATTCAAACGTACAAACATCTTTAGAAGGTGGACAGTTAGTTGATTCGGCATTATTACCGGCAACAAACCCTATTGCAATGCAACTTGGTTCTACAGAATTAACTCCTGAAGAGTCAAATAGTTTTGCATTTGGTGCTGTTTGGGAAATTAAAGGGATTTTCTTTACGTTAGATTATTATAACATTGAAGTAACAGACCGTGTTTCTCAATCAACTAAGTACACGCTAACTGAAGACGACAAAGATGCATTGAAAGAGGCAGGAGTACCCAATGTAGATTCAATTCAGCAAGTAAGTTTCTTTACTAATGATTTTGATACCACAACAGAAGGTGTTGATTTTGTTGCCAATTATTCTACTAGTCTTTTTGATGGAGACACATCGCTTAGCTTAGCTTATAACTGGAATGAAACAACGGTTGATGATTATTCTGAAGTAACAGGTGATTTTAAAGTTTCACGTTTAGAAAATGATTTACCGAATCACCGTGGTACGTTTACTTTGTCACAAACATGGGATCAAGTAAGTTTATTTACGCGTGTTAATTACTATGGCGAATATCAAGGTGTTCATGTAGATTATGATGCAACGGTTAATGATGGCAGTGCAGCAATTACAGTAGATGCAGAAGTTAGTTACTTTGTAAATGATGATATTACGCTTTCTATCGGTGCTCAAAACCTATTGGATCAAGAAGCTGAAAGAATCAATTTTACTGAGGAAGGAGCTGCTGAGTGTGGCGGTTGTGTGAACAATCAATGGGGTGGCAAATATTATGAAACATCTCCGTTTGGCTTTAATGGTGGTTTTTACTACGTAAAAGCAACTTATAACTTTTAATTAAGTTTATTTAAGTTAAAGCAGTAAACTAAAACCCCAGCAATTGCTGGGGTTTTTGTATTTAGGGATGATTTAAATGCAACGATACTTTTGATTGAATGGGTTCAGGAAGTAGGATTTACTGTTGCTTTTGCTCAGCAAGCGCTATGAAACAAAAAGTATAGTTATTACAATTAATTTAAGTTACCGTGAATGGTCGAAAGTATTTAGTAATATAGGATGACGGCAAGTGCTACTTTATAGGCTAATACACCGTTGTTATGATATTGAAACAGGTAACGACAGTACCTATTTAAAGGATATATACTTAGACATTTGACTCAAACAATGGTCATAATAGAGCCGTCAAGGTAGATCACTATTCAATAATAAATGGTTCTGTTCTCTTAAATTGTTGCTGTACGATGTATAATCTCAGTGATTGAGTGTTTGGTTATGATAACCGCACAATTTAAAAAGCTATTAGTGGCACCAGAGCACCTAATAAAAAACAAGTTCGGTATGTAGAGGTATTTTTAAAAGGTGATGATTTAATGCAACCAATCATTGCGGACCTTGAACAACGTAGGATTAATACTCTATAGGGGCTTCATTGTTATAGCAGTTTGATCAATCAACACGGCAAAGTAGGAGTAATACAAAGGTATTTCACATTCAAAATGCTAATGCTTACCACAGTCGTTTAAAAGCTTGCATGGCGCGTTTCTACGGTGTAATAACTAAGTACTTAGGAGATTATTTAGGTTGGTTTCGGTTTTAGAAACAAATGAAAACATTACTAAAAATAACCTGTTCAAAGGTCAGCAGCACTTAGCCGAAAGTAGTCTAATAAATTAACAGAATCGAGATATGTATTAAGTGTTTAGTCGCCTATTCAAACCAAAAAAAAGGAAATGCATTCAGTTTTATACCGTATTTTTCTTATTAGGTAATACTTTGGTCTGTCAAGCTGCTGAACGTTACCAATTTCAGTTACCGGCAACGAATGCCGCCGCCGCTTTAGAAAAGTTAGCGGATATAACAGGATACTCTCTTATATATCCATTTGATGATTCTATTGTTGTCATTACCAATCCGCTTTTTGGTACCTATTCACTTTCAGATGCCTTAGCGAAACTTCTTCTTAATACCCCTTTAGGTGCTATTGCAACCAAAAAACGTGTGATTGCGGTGTCTTCCATATTGAACAATGACAATAATAACTCCAAGCACGTTGATAGCAATATATTAAATGAAGTTACAGCCCCCACTTTATCTGCCGATAATCTTTCTTATTCGGCTGAAAATAGATCAAAAAACTCTAATTATGAACTTGAGAAAGAACATATTCTAATTATCGGTTCACGTCGCATAAACCGATCGCCTAGTGATGCCTTGGCACCACTGGACATTATTAATAAGCAAGATTTAAAAACACGAGGTAATAACGATATTATATCTACTCTATCGCATGTTATTCCCTCATATAACGTAAGTCAGGAAGCGATTAGCGACGCGGGCACTATGGTAAGACCAGCTAATCTTAGAGGGTTGCCCACGGATAGTTTATTAATATTAGTTAATGGTAAACGGCGTCATCGTAGTGGTGTTATTTATGAGTACATATCAGGATTAAATGTAGGTGCTCATGGGGTCGATTTAGAACCTATCCCCAGCATTGCGCTTAAAAGCGTAGAAGTTTTACGCGATGGAGCCGCCGCGCAATATGGCTCTGATGCTATAGCGGGTGTGATTAATTTTCGGTTAGAAAACAGCGCAGAAGTCAACCGTATCGAAATGCGCACAGGTCAATACTATGAAGGAGATGGTGCTAGATTTGAGCTAGCGGGTATTTTGGGAACGAATATTGGTGACAGTGGTGCAGCCAATTTATCATTTGAACTATCAAAAAGCGATGCAACATCTCGAGGTATTCAAGATCCTGCTGTGCAGAGTTTACTTAATAGTGGTATTAGCAAAAATGATATACAAGCTCCTGTTGTAATTTGGGGGGCACCTGAAATAACCAACAATATTAAAATTTTTGGTAATATGGAAGTTGATATTGGAGACAGCAACCATTATAAACAACTTTACCTATTTGGTAACTGGGCTCAACGTGATGTTGAGGGCAGTTTTTTTTATCGAAACCCTAATACACGGGCAGGTATATTTACCAACCCAAATAATGGTACTCGCCTCTTCTTTGACATGACCAATAATAATACAGGGAATTGTCCAACGCCTACAATTCCAGGAAGTACTGATGATGTTGATACCTTGGCAGCAGTTTCAGTCAACGCGTATTGTTTTTCTTTTAATGAACGGTTTCCTGGTGGTTTTACCCCAAGATTTGGCGGTAGAATAACCGACTTTAGCACGGTCGCTGGTGTGCGAGGTTCGTTAGATAAAAATGAAGCTGAATTTACTTATGATATTAGTATGGTTGTCGGTAGAAACCATATTGATTATGAATTACATAATAGTGTCAATGCATCATTAGGTGAAAATTCACCGAGAGATTTTGAATTGGGCTCTCAAATTCAAACAGAGCGCGTATTCAATGCTGATTTCACTTATCCTCTGGACGTTGGGCTTGAGTCAGAGTTAAATGTTGCCTTTGGCTATCAAAATCATTTTGAGCAATTTGAAGTTGTCGCTGGAGATAAAGCATCGTATGAAGCAGGCTCTTTTTCGAGCAATGGTGAAGCCATAGGTTCAAATGGTTTTCCTGGCTTCTCTCCCGATACTGCGGATATAAACAATCGTATATCTAATGCCGTATATTTAGATATTGAAGGCGACTTTACTGAGGATCTTTCCGTATCACTTGCGATCAGATATGAAGAGATAGGCAAAATAGGTAATAGCTTTGATGGTAAGCTTTCAGCACGTTTACAAGTAACCGATGATATTGCATTACGTTCAACGCTAAGTACTGGATTTCGCGCCCCCACTGTTGGGCAGTCAACTCTTCAACGTATATCTACCTCAAATTCTATCGTAAATGATCTTGTCGTACAGCAAAGATCACAATTGGTCAGTGCTTTGAGCCCTATTGCAACGGCACGTTCTGGTGGAGGACTTGAACCAGAAACTGCGAATAGTTTTAGTTTTGGTCTTTTATCTGAGATAGGCCTCGTTAATGTTACCTTGGATTATTTTTATATTGCTGTAGATGATCGGTTATCATTATTTTCGAGTGAAATAATAGCAAGTGATGCTCCGTTATTAACCGCTTCTGGTATTAATTCAAACGTAACAAACATCCAATATTATGCTAACGATTTTAACTCAAAGACTCAAGGGGTTGATTTGGTAGCAAGCTTGCCATTTGAATTTGTGGGTGGAAATGATCTGTTATCGTTAGCATTTAATTATACTGACACAGATCTAGATGTCACCAATCCTAAAAGTCCAATCTCAAATGCTAATGTACGCAAAGAGCGTGAAGAGGGAGTTCCAAAAACGCGAGGAATATTAACATACTCTCATTCTCAAGGAGGGGTAAATGCAATGGCTCGCATTAACTATTATGGGAGTTTTTATAACGCACAATTTAATGATGTATCTCTCATTGAAAAAGTTGATTCTGTCATTATTACTGACGTGGAAATTTCCTATGATTTTACGGATAATTTAGTTATCGCTTTAGGAGCTAAAAATGTCTTTGATATATATCCAGAGGAATACAGTGAAGGCCGTTCTGCGGGGTTTTTAGGGGCAATATATCCTTTAAATAACCCAAATGGTTTCAATGGTGGTCATTATTACCTTCGCATGGGATGGGATTTCTAATCTATATTATTTTCTTTTAAATAAATGATAAAAACGATGACTTCGGGATAAGTAGCCTGTAATAGTCAACTAATTTGACCAATGATTTGTATTCAAGCCGGTATATTTCCTCTGACTCATTAGTGACATACAACTGTTAGTTATAGTTTGCAGCTCTCGTTAGTGATACAAAAAAAAAGAAGTAAATCAGCAATAAGAAAGAGTGAAGACAATAACATTGTCATCACTCTTTCTAAAATTATTTATCATGGCAACACAATGATTTAATTATTTGGTCAAGCTTAAGCGCGGGCTTCTTTAGCGTCTAAAGTACAGGCTTTTTCTTCAATGATTAAACCCGCTTCAACAGCGTCGATTGCACGTTGGTCATGCTTGTTAGCAGGACAGCCACAAGTATGATCGCTAACATTGTGTAAACGAGCTTGCTCTAGGTGCCATTGTGCTACTTTAATATGTTGATCAACATTCATTTTTACTTCTCCAGGACGGTAATGATTAAAGGTGAAATCTATCAAAATTGATAAGATGCGTGATTGTATTGAAAAACACGCTTATGTCTAGAAATATTTAGAAATAATGCAAACAATTGTTTATATCAATGATTGCTGGAATGATTAATGTTGAGTGATCAATACTTCACTTGCTATTAGATTTTGGTAGGCAGCACTACTTTAATGGTGACACCTTCAGGTGAATGATTGTTACTTGCACTGATTTCTCCTTGATGGAATTGACAAATTAGCCGCGCAATATAAAGCCCCAAACCCAGATGAGGTTGTACTTGTACATTGTTTTGTTTTGTCTTAGCTGTATAAGCGTTGCGCAGTGACACCATAGAATCGAATAAACTGTCACTTAATTGTTCAGGTAGTAAAATGCCGTTATTGTTAATAAGTAGCTCGACATGATCATGTTGTTTTTTTAAGGCAACGGTGATTACTTTGTCTTGGCTAAACTCAACGGCATTATTAATTACTTTATCTAAAAGCTGTACTATGTGCTCTGGTGAGCCATTGAGGGTTAGTTTTTTTCTCTTACTACTTAAGTTATTGGTACTTAAGTTAAAAGTATCTAAATTAAAGGTCTCTAAGTTAAAAGTATAGTCAGGGTAAACTTGTTGATAACCGGCAATACAACCAGAAATGACTGTTGTTAAATCAAATTCAACTTTTTCTGTGGTCGCTAGCATTTGTTCAAGACGAGTAGCCTCACTCATATTGGTAAGGATTAAGTTTAAGGTGTTAATGCCTGTTTGGGCGCGCTCTATATAAGCATTTTTTTCGCCATTTTTATGGGCAGATAAAGACTGTTTTTCTTGCAAAGCAAGGTTTTCTAATGACGTTTTTACGACGGCGATAGGCGTTCTTAATTCATGAGATAAGCGTGAAGACATATTTTCTAAATAATGATTATATTCGCTTAGTCTATTAACCGCCGTGGTGAAACTACGTGATAAATCACCTATTTCATCGTGACTTGTTGACGCTGACATTTTACCAATAATGCGCCCTTGATTATCAATAGCTTGCTCAGCTTGGTTTGATAAATGTCGGATACGTGATGAAATACGGGTGGCAAAAATAATAAAGGTCAATGCGCCTAAAGCCATAATAGCTAAAATTACCGTGAAGAGTTTTTCTAAAGCGCGATTTCTTAAGGTGCGAATGCCATTAGTGGTTTCTTCAACAATAACCGCGCCTTGTACTTTGTTGTTGATAAAAATAGGGTAGGCGGCTGATAGCACTAGTGCTTGTTTGTCTGTGGTTAATCGCCATTGTGATTTGGCTTTGCCAATTAAAGCGCTAACAATATGCTCACCATTTAAATGTTTGGCATCGTAGATATTGTCGATAAAGTCTGTCGGAGGTTTGGTCAGTATTTGATAATACAAAGGCAATAAAATTTGCTGTTTAAACTGATACCAAAAACTGTTTTTTTCATCTAAGCTGGGCGACTTTTCTTTGCTATGCCAAACGCCACTAGCTGATTTTAACGAACCGGCGCTAGCCAGTACCCTGTGATGCTGATCGACCACCCAAATACTAGAATTGGTGTAACGCATGCCTTTAACTATACGTTCAATTTCAGGTGAGGGCACAAGTATAGTGCCAAGGCTGGCAAGTTTACTTGGCTCAGCTGAACCAATGGCAGAGTCAACCTTACCACCGGACTGATTAACATCATAAAAAGCAAAAGCAATTTTATCGCCTAAAGTTGTTAGTGGTACACGCAGTTCAATATTGTAGCCTTGCGGAGTAAGTAACCAATGGCCTTGAATGTGGGAGGCAGGTTTGGGAATATCTTCAATATCATCGGTGATGCTAAAAGCGGATATCCAGCCAGCTTGTTTATTACTGATAATAAAGCGATTCAAGTTATTATTTTGATCACTAAACGATAACGCTAAATGATCGTTATTGGTTATGCTGCGGCTATTGTTTCCGCGAAAGGTAACTTGCTTATCAACTACTTGAAAAAACAAATACAGATATTTGTCATACTTTCCTACGCTCGCTTTAAAGTTTAGGTTTAGTAGCTCGTTGGTAAAAAGCTGTTGTTGGCGATCATAAAAATGTGCTCTTTGCGAAAAATTAGGCCAGTCATTGTGTAAACCATCAAGTTGAATGGCTTCGGTGAGTTGATAGCCATATAAGTCTTTGCCTTGTTCAACATTAGGCAAAAAGCTTGCTTGGTTATTAAATAGTTTTTCACGCTCGTGTAATGCGGTTGCTAATGCTCTTGCCGTGCCAACGAGTGTTTGCTCTTGACCAAAGCGCAGGTATTTCTCCATTTCCCACACGTATTGATAGCCAAACCACGGAATGACGAATAAAAAACTCGACAGTAATAATAGTTTTGCTCTTAAGCCAAAGCGTAATTGAAAGGTTTTTTTACTGGTCATTGTTGATAGTGCTTTCAATTTCACTCAACCAGCGATAGCCCATGCCATAAACAGTTTCGATACAATCAAAATTTTCATCGGTTTTGATAAATTTTTTGCGAATACGTTTTATGTGAGAAGTAATAGTGCTGTCATCAACATATATTTTCGAGTCAGTCATTAATTGGGTTCTATTTTTAACGTGTCCAGGATGTTTAGCTAGGGCGTGTACAAGCCAAAACTCAGTAATGGTTAAATCAATGGGCTTGTTATGCCAAGTAATGGTCATACGTTGACTATCAACCGTCAATGAACCTGTTTGGGTGATGTGTTCATCACTGACAGGTTGTTTAAAGGCTTCTTGGCGACGAAATAACGCGGATATGCGCGCGGTTAAATGCGGTAGACTGATATCTTTAGTCAAATAATCATCAGCACCAATTCTTAAGCCTGATACAGTATCAAAGTCGTTATCGCGAGCGGTTAAAAAAATAATAGGTAAGCTGGCTGATTTTGCCCGCAGCTGCTGACATAAAACAAAACCGCCATCATATTCTTCGTTCAAGCCAATATCTAAAATCACCAAGTTAGGCAAGCGTAAATTAAAGGCTTGGGTTGCGGTTTCTCTACTGGCATAAGTTTGTACTTGATAGCCTTGGCTACGCAATACATCAGCATAGTTTTCACGTATGGCTGCTTCGTCTTCAACAATAGCAATTCGTTTGGTCATTTATATTCTTCTAATATGTGTAGAGCAAAAATAATAGTGTCGAGTAAAAAAGTAGCGAGTTACTTTATCATCAGACACTGAGTATGTTGCCTTCAGAACTTGTTAATAACAACGCGCTATTCTTTGCTTGCTTTGACTATATCTAAATTTTTCTTAGAACGCGCCTAATTTTTTAAATTGCCATATTGTTGCCACAATTGCTCATCAATTTGCCCTTTTTTAAGCATTTCAACGTCCTTTTATTGCGGTTTAATAGCTCCTGTCAGCAAAACTGTTTTAACTACACATTTTAACAACAAAACTATATAAAAGAGGAAATATTATGCAAACAACGAAAGGTCTTAACTTAAGTGCTAACTTAGATGGTAAGTCAGACGGTAAATCAAAAAAAACATCGAATAAAGCGTTATTAGCCACGGTGATAATAGCCGCTATTACTAGCACATCGGTTTCAGCTTATGAAAACCCTAACCAAGAAAATTTAAACCTAACCGATAAGCATCAAGCACAAACGAAAAATGAAAATATTGGCTTTGGTACGGGCGCCGTTATTGGCGCTATTGCCGCTGGACCATTAGGCGCTGTTATTGCGGGGCTAGGCGGTGTTTTTATTGCTAAATATACTAATGTTAACGATGAAAATGAAGCATTAAACATAGCGTTAAACCAAGAGCAGCAAGCACAACAATTACGTGATGATGAGGTACAAAGCCAGTATCAAACCAAGTTACAACAACTAGCAGCATCATATCAACAGCAGTTAGCCGCTTTAGAAAACCAACAGAGTCAAGCAGGGCAATTACAGGCAGGGCTATCACAAGCAGAAAGTTTATTAATGAGTTTGCAGTTTTCTACCGGCTCAAGTGATATTGCTGCGCACTATCAAGAGCAAGTTGCTGCACTGGCACAAATATTAAATAACTCTCCAACGATGAAAATAGACTTGTCAGGTTACACCGATTTAACCGGAGAAGAGTCGTTGAATCAAACCTTGTCGAAAGCCAGAGTAGAGTCGGTAAAAACGTTGTTGATGGCACAAGGAGTAAATGAGCAACAAATAGCGACTTTTGCTTTTGGTGAGGGCGCGCCAGTAGTGGCAAATAATGAGCGAGAAGTAAGCTTTTACGATCGTCGTGTGGTGCTCAAATTACACCAGCCATCAGCATTAGCGAATACTGACATGGAAAAGAACCAAATGGCGAACAATAACTAATAGGTAAATCTTATTGTAAATCAGCTCCCACCAGTAGTTGTTAGTGTTTTATACCAATATTTATACCTATGCAGGTATGTAGGAGGTGCTTATCAGAATTTAATTTAGTTATTAATACAAAAAGTAAAGAAAGTTGTAGAGCAAAGCTGAGGCATGGTCATTGTATTGACCAAGCCTCAGCTTTTTATGTTTTTAAAATAGGGAATAATAAATAGGAAACCTTTAGTGTTAAAAAAACGGTTAAAGGTTTTAAATTTGCGAGCTAGACATAGTTCCAGTAACATCAATACTGGCCTACTGTATTAAGACGTTATATTTTATCAAAACGGTGGCAATTAAATCATTTTGTAAAAGGATTAACTTAAATGTATGTTAATGAAGTCACCACTGCCAAAAGAACAGTCAACTTTAAAAAATCGATAATACCACTCAAAGCAAGTACGTTATTAATTTTACTTTTAATATCTTATTTAGGATTTATGAAATATAACGCCTATAAAACTGAACAAAATCAAACCTTAGCTATCATTGCCAGCCCACAAGTAAATGATATTTATTTTTTAGATTTTAGGCTCTTAAGTGATACATTAAGACCTACCGAGAAATATAGAATTGCCAAGGTAGTCGATATTACCGGTGATATAGTGACTTTAGTGTATGGCGGTTTTTTTTATCAACGACAGCATGCGGCTATTAATAGTATTAAATATGGTCAGTTAAGCTACCAAAATTATTTTGAGCCAAAACGATACGACATTTCTCATCATGCAATTAAAGATATGCAAAGTAGCCAAGCTATTTATTTAGCTAAAAGGCCAGTTAGAAATAAATTATATGGCAACTTGGTCGGCCCAGAAAAACCTAGAGAGCATGTTAACTATTTAATTTATGGCACTAAGGAGAACATTAAGGGGGAAGCCTTTTTAAAAGAAAAATTTAGTGAAACTAATATAGAAACAGCATTTAAACTTTTCCATAGTTCAGCAAGTTTTGGTTATGTAAATGGGCAAGTTAATCTCGCTGAAATGTATATAAATGGGTTATACGTTGAAAAAGATTTAGATCTGGCTCTTTATTGGCTTAAGCAGGCATCACTACAAAGTTATAAGGCTGCTATTTTGAAGTATGGAATAGTTTGCAAACAAGTTAACTCATGTAATGTCATTGATTTTTATCAAGAGTTAATCGCTGCTGGTGTTAATGTAAAAGTAAAAAAATTAGATTTTGAATTGAGTCAATAAAAAGGCAGCATCATATATCGGCGTTTTTTATATAGGTATTAAGAGAAGCAGACTTTTGGTTTATTGGATAATGATATTTATGCCGTCAATTTGACAGCATAAATATCGACCTACATTTGGAGTTGAGTCATTATTATAGGTAGGTAAAATAAAATTCAGACTAACCAGTCACTTTTCTCACCATTGCTCTACCCACCATGCGTACCTTAGTTGGTAACGGCATACGTTTTAAATTGGTTTTTACCGCGCCTTCGGTAAAGGCGGTGGCTTTTGAATAATCAATATTGATGTCTAAAATCACGGCCTTATTATCAAAGGCCAGTGCTCTTGCCTTAGTTAATCCCTCTTTAATCTCATTGTTATTTTCAATGCGCACATATTCTGCGCCTGTTGCCATAGCTAAGCCTTTAAGTTTGGTTTGCGGCAATACGGTACAGGTTTTTCGATTGTACGGAATTTGCTGTGCTTGCGCTATTTGAGATAATTCGCCATCATTAAATACGCCAATCACTAGCCCTAAATTTTGACTTGCGGCTGTGGCTAGTTCGGTTGCAGTCATCATAAACGCACCGTCACCCACAATGGCGTGTACTTCTTGTTGTGGTTTGGCCATTTTTACCGCGATAGCAGCAGGAGTGGCGTAACCCATGCAATTAAAGTCTGTTGGTGAAATAAAACCATAAGCTTGGTGTACTGGCATCAGCTCTGCCGTTAAAAAGGTGTGATTACCATCGTCAACAACCAAATGGGCATCATCGCTGAGTTGTGCTCTAAGTTCGTCGAAATAAAGGACAGGGTTAACCTTATCTTTTGAGTCATGCTGGTACCAAGACTGCCGATAAGCTTTTTTATCATCGGCAATCAGTTGAGTTATTTTACTTGTATTTTTAGCTGCGCCTAAAGCTTTTAGTGTATTGAGTAATTGCTGACAAACCTGTTTTGCATCACCTTCAATAGCGATGGCAGTTTTAAAATTTGCATCAAAAACTTGCGGATTAATATCAATATGAATGAGATTCTGTGGTAGTTCACCGCCAAAACTGCCTGTGGCAATTTCGCCAAACCGTGTGCCAATAGCTAATACGCAATCGGCATGAGCAAAAGCGTTTTGTGCAGCAGGCGCAGCGGCGGGGCCAAAACAAAAACCAGCATGTAAAGGATGGTTAGCTGGGAAAGCACTGATACCTTGCATCGTAGTGGCAACGGCGCTGCCACTTTGCTCACTAATAGCAATTAATTTTTCACTGGCGTGTACGGCGCCCCAGCCAACAAACATTACTGGATTATTCGCTTGCATCAACATTTTTGCTGCACTTTCAATTTGCGTAGTTACCTTTGCTGATAAAGGTGGCTGCGTTGGTGAAATATAGCTTGGTAAATCATTTACATTGGCTTTATCAAGCTGCAAATTAACAGGTAACTCAATAAAAACAGGGCCAGGTTCGCCTGATGTTGCGATATCATACGCTTTATAGATGGTTTCAATGACTTCATCATGGTTGTTAATTTTAAAGGCGGCTTTGGTAAAGCCTGCCACTAATTTAAGCTGATCCATTTCATGCAGTTGGTAATCAAAATTTGAATCATTACGAATGCCACCAGTAATAACAAGCATAGGAATACCATCTAGATAAGCTTCAGCAATACCACTCGCCGCATGAGTAACACCTGCTGCGGGTACTATCACTAATGTGCCTATAGAGTCAGTAACTCTACTAATAGCATCTGCCATAAAAGCGCCATGGCCTTCGTGCATCACTAAATTTGGGGTGATTTGCGCTGAATTATTCAATTCATCATAAAGTTCGGTATTATGAACTCCGGGAATGCCAAAAGTATATTTCACACCAATTTGCTCTAATGCGTATCGTGTTAACCATGCGGCTGTTTTTTTCATGATTTAGCTTCCTGTTTATCTGCATTTTTTGTATTGCTGATATTTATATTTTTTGCGGTGTGTTGTGCAATTAGTAGACAGTCAGCTTAAAAGGTACCTTCTGATTACTTTTCACCATTTGAGCCGACACGGCTAAAACTTGCGGCTTCACCAATAGCATACAAGCCTATTATAGGTTCGACAGTATCATCAAGCACAAAGCAGTTTTATTGACTTATTAGAAAGCTTATACCCTGCAAATAATGGCAGCAACAAGCGTTTTCTAAAATTACCTTTTATTTTAGATTTAGTCCAGAAAACGTACGAAGTTGTTGGTTTGCAAGTGCAACTTAAGGTCTTTAATGATTTAGTGATTGTCGAAATTTGGCTAAGGGCTTAACCCTTAATGAGGCGACAAGGGAGATTGGTTTATAACCCTCTGCAGTTTCTAATTATCTTATCGTATTTACCAAGAATTTAATACTGGCAGTAAAGGTTTGAGGTTAACGTATTGTTTTAAATAAAAGTTTTAAATGAAAAGTTTTAGATTGAAGTTGAACAGGTGTCAGCTATGAGCCTAGTGACTGTTATTAGCTTGACACCTAATACACTATTAAGACACAACTAATGTTTTGTTGATGAATAGAGGCTATTGCTTGAGCACTTTGCCAGCATTCTAAATTCTTTCAATAAAGCTTTACCTTTTTCGGTTTTCTCCATTATATTTTCACCTGCCGCCCAAGATTGCATATTGGGATAAACATCGACAAAAAGAAATCCGCCATGATTGCCTACTCTAGGTTCCATATCATAGGAGTTTATGCCACCGCCCTTAACGTTTGCATTCATGAATTTTACCCATTTATCGTTTAACACACCGGCATCTTTCATGGTTTTATTTTCTTTTAACTTGCATTGCCAAACATCTACAATAGCTGAGTCAGCAGTGAAGTTCTGGGGAAAGCACTTAGCTAAGCTTTACGTTCCAAGGTAGCAATGAATCAATATCGAGTTTAGGGTTGCTCAATTGCTCAAGACAGTGCATAAGATAGTCAAACGGAATTAATCCATTC
>Ga0209826_1000056_pt1 | contig 71685 bp, 62 predicted proteins | sample GOMGulsemesocosm_5_FD_184637 | JGI IMG/M metagenome (GOLD analysis project Ga0209826, IMG submission 184637) | Methane-oxidizing microbial communities from mesocosms in the Gulf of Mexico - GOM15C Gulf of Mexico (SPAdes) (version 2) | ecosystem: Environmental > Aquatic > Marine > Cold seeps...
TGCAGCACTTCTTCGGCAGTCGACGGCGCGCCCTTAGGTGTCTTCTTAATCACTGGCAGTTGCAGCTTTTCAAAGAGAATGACACCGAGCTGCTTAGGAGAACTCAAATTGAATTCCTCACCGGCAATATCAAACACCGCCTTCTCAAGCGTCGCTAATCGCTCACCTATCTCCAGGCTTTGCTCTGCCAAGCGTTTAGCGTCGACCAGCGCACCCGTGCGCTCAATGCTCGACAAAACGCTCAGCAATGGCAGCTCAATGTTATCAAAGACCGTCTCGAGGCCGTCAGCCTCAACCAGTTGTGGCCACAGGGCCTGATGCAAACGCAGGGTGATATCGGCATCTTCAGCCGCATAAGGGCCAGCCTCTTCCAGCGTTATCTGGTTAAACGCCAGCTGCTTAACGCCCTTGCCAGCAATATCCTCAAAGCTGATGGTTTTATGATCGAGATACTTCTGCGCCAACGTATCCATGTCATGACGGCTACCCGCCGAATTGAGCACGTAGGACTCAAGCATGGTATCGAAGGCAATGCCGCGCAGGGTAATGTCGTGGTTCGCCAAAACACTCTTGTCGTACTTCAGATTCTGACCGACCTTCTTCTGCTCAGGGTCTTCCAGTAACGGCTTGAGCTGCTGCCAGACAAAGTCCTCACTGAGCTGATCCGGCACACCCATGTAGTCATGGCCAAACGGCACATAAGCGGCGTTGCCCGCCTCAATGGCAAAGGAGACACCAACAATACGGGCCTCCATATAATCCAAGCTGGTGGTTTCAGTATCGAAGGCGAACAGATCCGAAGCCTTTAGCTTCTCGATCCAGGCCAGCAGCTCGGCTTCTGTGAGAATTGTTTGGTAATCAGTTTCCAATGCGGCTGCCGGTTCGGCATTTTCGACCTCGACGCTGGCAGGCTTAGCCGCTGCTTTTGGCGCCCCCACCTGCTTCACCCAGGTTTTGAATTCCATATCCTCAAAGAGAGCCTGCAAAGCCTCGGTGTCCGGCTCGCCCATCTGTAACTCCTGCGGCCCCTGCTCCAGTTCAACATCGGTTTTGATTGTGGCGAGCTCGTAAGATAGGTAAGCCAGATCCCGATTATCGGCCAGCTTCTCTGGCATTTTTTTCGCGCCACGAAACTCCAAGCTGCGCACCGACTCAAGGTCGTCATAGATCGCATCGAGCCCGCCCATGCCTTGTAATAATGCAACGGCGGTCTTTTCACCGACCCCAGGCACACCTGGAATGTTATCGACCTTGTCGCCCATCAGCGCCAGATAATCGATGATCAAGCTGGCCGGGATGCCGAATTTATCCACCACACCGGCCTCATCCATCAGCGTATCGGTCATGGTGTTCACCAGCGTTACGTGCGGCGTCACCAGCTGCGCCATGTCTTTATCGCCCGTGGAGACCACCACATCAACGCCCTGTTCAGTCGCTTGGCGGGCGAGTGTGCCAATCACATCATCGGCCTCAACATGATCGATGATCAGCATAGGCATGCCCATCGCGCGAATAATATTATGAATCGGCGCTATCTGGCTGCGCAGGTCGTCCGGCATAGGCGGGCGCTGCGCCTTGTACTCGGGGTAGATGTCATCCCGGAAAGTCTTACCTTTGGCGTCAAAGATCACACACACAACACTGCCTGGGTAATCCTTATCCATGCGGCGCAGCATGTTAATAACGCCTTTCACGGCGCCGGTAGGCTGACCTTTAGAGTTAGTAAGCGGCGGCAGGGCATGGAAGGCACGGTAAAGATAAGAAGAGCCATCCACCAAAACCAAAGGGGCTATCGACATAAAAAAATCCTGAAATACAGTGTTACCGCTCACGCACTAAAGCACGGGCGTATAAATAAGAGGCCATTGTCTTGCAGACACGGACCCGAAACAAATCAGTCGCCATTTAACCAGTAACAAACGAATAAGTGGTAACAACACACTCGGTTTGTTACGTCAGATACAAAAAATACGTTACCCATGGTTACTCAACCATCAAATCCCGTTAAAGCTGGATGTTTTTCATCCTTTTTCATGTTTTTTTTGCTTTTGCAAACTTTTTGTAGAAAAGGGTAGTGTTACCCAACTACTTCCGTTACCATGCGTAACACAAAGTAACGAAATGAATGCAAAGCGCCAAAGCACTTTGCGCAATCGCCGAACGGAGGCCCTTAAACATGCAAAAGCTAACCTTAATACTTCTAACTACGTTATTCGCTCAAACCAGCCTCGCCAGTCAAGTGATGCCGAGTTACAGCAATTTAGCACTGATTGTCGCCGAGACAGGCGCAAGTGCAAGCTGGGCAGCCAAGGAAACACTGGTAGCCGAGAAGAACGCACGAAAGATGGAAGAGCACTTAAAGCAGGCGAACGATAAGTTAAATTCGCAGCTCGAGCAGCGCTTCAACAACATGCTCGAAGTGAACACCCCGAACAGGTAACACGCAAGACCGCAAAGTATTACATCTCTCTTACCCGCAGACACCTACTTCCCTTGGTGTCTGCGGGTTTTTTTATGCCTGACGTTTCAAAAAAACGATCTCTAATCTAAGCAAGCCTTAAAAGTCTCCGCCATATTAAGGAGAAAGTCAGCATAACGGGTAATACTCGTATTGTGGGCCAATGTGTCCACTGAATGTAACCGCAATTGCTGGGTCTCCACTAAAGCCTTCAGCCAACGGCTCTTGTGCTCAAGCTCAACCAACACACAGCTTTGAGGCGGTAGTTGTGACTGCAACTGCCACAACTTGCGTGCGCCTGGGCTCACCTCCGGGCTTACCGACAAGACAATGGGCTCCGGCAAACCATAGTGATCACTGAAGTTGCTATAGGCATCATGGGCCACGGCGTAAGCATTCTTATTATTGGCAAACGATGCCTTTAGAGTCTGGTCTAAGCGCTCAATACTCACTGTAAATGCCTCGGCGTTCGCCGCATAAACACCCGCAGAATCGGGGTCTAGTAACGCCAACCGTGAAGCCAAGCGCTGCGCCAAAGCAATAGCCGCATCCGGCGCCAACCAAGGATGACTACTAGCTTCGTGGCTGTGCACAGTATCAATGACATCAACGATCGCTGAGTCCCGTTCCGCAGCAACCGCCATGGCACGCTTAGCTGAGCGCAGAGGTTTCACCAGAAAACGCTCCAGCTCAGGACCGACCCACAACACCAGGTCGGCTGCCGCTATGCGCTTACGGTCCGAGACCTTCAGACTAAAGTGATGGGGGGACTGGCCCGCCGCCACCAAAACATCCACTTCAGCGCGGTCTCCGGCCACCGCTTGGGCAATAAGTGCGAGGGGCCGCACACTCACCAAAATACGCAGCTTGACCGATTCAGCACTTGCCACGGCCGCCTCTGGGTCTAGCGCGCCTGTATTTAGCGTGCTGGAAGTTGATGTAACTGGGCTAGACGCTATAACCGTCCCACTGCCTATATACAGAAGTACCAACGCACCTATCGCCATGTACTTTTTGGCCGACGCCAGCCACACAGAACCACTCAACACCACACAGACCCCAAACACAAAATAAGATATGTTATATAATAACACGATAAACGTTTACCTCACCGGTCCTGCTCTTTATGTCGACGCTCAGTTCTAACATCCCACCGTCTATTGCCTCCCAACAGCACAACCACGAGCACTGCATTGAAACCGCGCTGACCCAGGCCCGCGAACGCTGCCAAGCACAGGGGGCACGCTTAACCTCCCAGCGCGAGCAAGTTTTCACCCTCATCTGGCAAAGCCATAAACCTCTGGGGGCATACACTTTGATGGATATGCTGGCAGCACAATCGACAAAACGTGTTGCGCCACCCACCGTCTATCGAGCACTGGATTTCCTGCTGGAACACAAACTGATACATAGGATCCACTCACTCAATGCCTTTATCGGCTGCACCCACCCAAATGATCAGCACGGCAACAGCTTTATGATCTGCGAAGATTGCGGCATCGCCATTGAGTTCGCCTCCGACCAACAGGACCAAAATATGCTGCACACAGCCGAAAAATTTGGTTTCACCGTGAAGGCACAGTCGATTGAAGTCGTGGGCTGCTGCCAGCGCTGCCAACAAAAGCGCGTCACTTCTGACCATGCTGACGCCGCGAGTAACACATTATGAGCACAACCGGTGAACTGCTGCTCAGTGGCGAAAAGCTTGAACTGATACTTGGCCAGCGCCACATACTCAGTGGCGTCGATATAAAGATACACCGCGGCGAAATAGTCACCCTTATAGGGCCTAACGGAGCCGGGAAAACCTCACTGGTGCGCGTAGTACTGGGTCTACTCAAACCCACAGAGGGCAACGTGCGTCGCCCACGAAAACTCGCCATTGGTTACATGCCGCAGAAATTGCACCTAGACGCGAGCCTGCCCCTTAGTGTCACCGGTTTCTTGAAGCTAACCGGCAGTCGACCAACTCGGATTACCGAAGCCCTTGAGATGACCGGTGTTAGCCATCTCGCGGAGAGCCCTATGCACCGCTTATCCGGCGGAGAAACCCAGCGGGTACTGTTAGCCCGCGCACTGCTCAATGATCCAGATCTACTGGTTTTGGATGAGCCCGTACAGGGCGTTGATGTGGTAGGCCAAGCGGCCCTCTATCAATTGATCGACAAGATTCGCCAACAGCAAAACTGTGGCGTGTTGATGGTCTCCCACGACCTGCACCTGGTCATGGCCGCCACCGACACCGTCATTTGCTTAAATCAGCATGTGTGCTGCCACGGGCACCCAGAAAGTGTTACTGAACACCCGGCCTACCTTGAGTTGTTTGGCCACTCGGCTCAGTCAGGTGTCGCGGTCTACACCCACCACCACGACCATGATCACGACATACACGGCGATGTCGTTGATGGTGATGAGCACACCCACACCGATCACTGTCATCACGGATAAGCGCCATGCCTGAATTTCTAATCAACGCACTCATCGCTGGCTGCGGCGTCGCCTTAATGGCCGGTCCATTGGGCTCCTTTGCCGTGTGGCGACGCATGGCCTACTTCGGCGACACCCTCGCCCACTCGGCACTGACCGGTGTGGCACTGGGTTTGCTGTTGTCCATCAACATCAACCTAGCCGTCACCCTCTGCTGCTTATTATTAGCGCTGGTGCTGCTCGGTTTACAAAATAGCCAGTCACTCACCACCGATACTCTGCTGGGCATCTTGTCGCACACCAGCTTGGCTTTTGGTCTGGTGATGGTGGGCATCTTTGGCGAGGGGCGCATAGACCTTTACGGTTATCTGTTCGGTGACCTATTGGCCGCCAATACCGATGACATTTTGATGATTGCCGCCACCTGCGCGCTGGTACTGCCATTAATATGTTGGCTGTGGAAACCGCTGCTGTCGATTACCGTGCACGAAGAGCTCGCCCGCGTTGAAGGCATCAAAGTTGCGCCGGTCAAAGCCGCGTTGATGTTGATGATGGCCCTAGTGATTGCCGTCGCCATGAAAGTGGTGGGGGTTTTGTTGATCACTGCACTGCTGATTATCCCCGCCGCCGCGAGCCGCCGCTTGAGTAAAACCCCCGAACAGATGGCCATGCTGGCCAGTGTGTTGGGTATGGTTTCTATTTGTGGAGGATTAGCGTTGTCGTTTTATTATGATTCGCCGGCGGGACCATCGAGTGTTTTGGTTGCAGCGACGCTGTTTTGTTTTGCGCAGATGCGCAAGTCGGATTTTTGATTGTTGGTTGTGGTTCTGCTTAGTTATCCTACGTTGTTTTAACCTTCTGGTTTCGCCCAGCTGGACGAGGTACTTTCTTTTGCTCCGCCAAAGGAAAGTACCCAAAGAAAAGGCGGCCCTCTCCGCTGAAAACCCCTCGCTCTGATGCGATTATTTGGGCCGATTCGATTCGGCGTCCCGCCTCAGGCGAATCTTTCGCGCACATCCTTGTGCGCTCACTCCAAGTAATCACACCGCCACTCGGCAGCGGAGGAAGGGGTATTGGTGCCACTTGCCTAGTTTTGAGCCTGCCTATAGCTCTTAAGACGCCACCAACTCTTCCGCAATCACCGTCAAGAGAAACGTTTCCCTCTCGATGGAAAGGCCTTTCTTCTCGCTGTTCGCGATGACTTCTTCGTTGTGGGCAATGGCTTGATGGATGTTCATCCACAGGGGTTTCATGCCGTTGTTGACTTCGTGTGATTCAAAAGCTGTTTCGCCCAACGCTTCATCAATCTCACACACGTAGCAGTGTGAGATCATGTGGATGATATCCGCGTCGTCTTTGTACCAAGGGCGGTATTCATCGTAGCGAGCAAAGGCTTCGACATTACACACCCCACTCGCCCCCGTCTCCTCCTGTAACTCGCGGATCAAACCGGTGACTTCATCCTCACCTTCATCAATACCACCGCCGGGTAGGCTGTAGTCGTGGTAACGCTGTGTGTAAAGCAGCAAGATATCTTCGCCCCGAACCACAATAGCCCTCGCGGCATGGCGTTCGATTAGGGTGTGTTTGCTTTCTGTTGATGTATCCGCAGGGGAGATGTCTGGGTGGTAATCGGTTTTTAGGAGACGCATAGCGGAGATTTTCTGTTTGTTTTGGCTGGGAGCGCGGATTATATTCGTTATTATCCAACGCTGCTTCAAGCTTCTTATTTCGCCCAGCTGGGCGAGTGACTTTTCTCTGATCCGCCAGAGAAAAGTAACTAAAAGAGAGGCGGCCCCACTCCGCTGAAGGCCCCTCGCTCTGGAGTGATTTGTCGGGTCGGCTCCATTCGGCGTCCCGCATCAGGCGAACCTTGTTTGCACATCCATGTGCAAACAACCCGAAAAATAACACCGCCACTCGGCAGCGAAGAAAGGGGAATTGGTGCCAGTCTGCAGTGCCGGTATTTACACTGCTTCATCAAACTAGATGAGGGCTATAATAAATCAAAGTCTTGACCCCCATTATTCCTCAGGCTCCAGTTCCTGCGCATCCATGCGCTCACGGCATTCGTGCATCCTGCACATCAAGGGCCGCCCCACTCCGCTGAAAACCCTCGCTCTGGTGCAATTTATCGGGTCAGGCTGGTTCGGCATCCATGCCTCAAACAGCCCTTATTCACACATCCTGTGTGAATAACCCGAAAAATCACACCGCCACTCAGCAGCAAAGAAGGGGAATAACTTTGCGGTATCCGGCTAGATCGGCTTAACTCCGATTTCATCAAGGTCATATAATTCAAGACCTGATCCTAGCCCCTGTTATTTATTCGCTGGGCTGACGCTAATGAGAAAAAAAAGAATTAAACTGGGGTAAAGAAATGTCTAGTATTTTGCAACCTAAAACCTATTACTGCGATCAGTGTGTCTCCTGTAATCGTTTGGCAACTTATTTAAAATTTATTCTCATATCTACGCAATTCTTCATACCATGACCTAATTGCGGAAACTTAGCGAAATTAGAAAGCAAGCCATGATTCTTAAATCCACACTTTTCTAGTACTCGCAAGCTAGCATGATGTTTGTAATAAGGGTGTGTCCTTATTCCCTCCACACCTCGACCTTTAAGCCATGTGACACCGTCAAGACATACTGAAGTTGCTATACCGCGACCGCAAAATTCCCTCGCTAACCCGAAGTGAATTTCAGCGTATTTCTCATTGAATACAAATACTAATAATCCGATTACTTCTCCAATATTTGGTTCTGCTATTGCAAAGATTAATAACGAAGGTTTAGCAGTTTTATAGTTAGTTAAGCACTTAATAATTAACTGCCGTGTTTGCTCTAGATCAGTATGTGGATTACTTGAAATATATTTAGCGCTATCGAGATTACTTTTGTAGTTATCAAATAAGCTCGATGCGTCTGATTCTACTAATTGTCTAACTACATATTCCTTACGCTTAATATACATGCATAAACCTTAAATTAAGTGTCCGAGTCTCTTCATCAGTGAATAGTGGGAACGATCTTGAGGTAGAGATCAACCCCTTTCTGAGCTGCCGAGTGGCGGTGTGATTTTTCGGGTTGAGCGCACAGGATGTGTGCGAAAGATTCGTTTGAGCCATGGATGGCGAATCGAATCGTGCTCGGAAAATTGCACCAGAGCGAGGAGGTTTCAGCGAAGTGGGGCCGCCTTTTCTTTGGTTACTTTCTCTTGGCGGAGCAAAAGAAAGTGACTCGTCCGGCTGGACGAAACCCAAGCCATCACCAAACACGGTAATGACTTGGAGATAAGACTAGATCACGCGAAGCGAAATACTACCCCTCCTCCGGCATCTCAAAACGACTAATAATCGAAGCCAAAGTCAGCCTCATGCGCGCTTCATCCAACGGCGCCTTAACAAACCCATGGTAATGCCCCATCGGGTTAATCAACGCAATATTAGCGCTGTGATCCACCAGATAACCACCATCGGGCAAAGCTGCACGCTGTAGGGGCACTTTTACAAATGCCATATTCAGCTGGGTGGCTAATCGCTTTATCTCTAAGAACTCACCCGTCGCGCCAATAAACTCCGGATCAAAATAGTTCATGTAAGGCTTAAGAGTCTCTACCGTGTCACGCGCTGGGTCGACGGTGACAAGCGCTATCTGTATCTGCTCGGCCACCTCATCACTGCGCATCTTTGATTTCATGTCGCGCATGACGGCGAGTGTGGAAGGACAAACGTCAGGGCAGGAGGTATAGCCAAAAAACAACAGACTCCAATGCCCCTTCAGACTTTCAAGATTGAAGGCCTCACCGTGTTGATCGAGTAGGTTAAAGTCCTTGAATATTCTCGGCTGATCAAACACAAACGTGCCATTAACCCGCAACTCGATATTCGACAATACCCGCGGGGTGGTGATCTTGTTTAAGAACAAGCCCATCACCACCGTAATAAATACCACGATGACGACAATCGTCAGACGTATTCCACGCTTCTGCTTTTTCTGTGGTTCCGCAGGCGCACCCGTAAGAACGTCTGGATTTATTGTTGCTTCACTCATAACCGCTCCAGCCCTAAGCCATTGGCAACAGGTAATGATCGGCCAGCATGACCACAAACAACGCCATCAAGTAGACGATGGAATACTTAAAGGTATCCATGCCTGCGCTCGGGCTTTTACCGAACAGCAGTGCCAGTGCCCAGCCAAGAAAGCCCAAGCCCAATACCACGGCGCCCAGCAGGTATAACCAGCTCAGCATGCCGGTGGCGAACGGTAGCAGCGTCACGGCAAATAAGATGATGGTATAGAGCAGTATATGAATTTTGGTGTAGCGATCGCCGTGGGTCACCGGCAGCATCGGAATGTCGGCCTTGGCGTAATCTTCCTTGCGGTGCAGGGCTAGGGCCCAAAAATGCGGTGGGGTCCAGGCGAAAATAATAAGCACCAGTAGCAAGCCATGCCCGCCTAACTCACCGGTTACAGCCGTCCAACCCAGCAGGGGTGGCGCCGCTCCAGCCAAGCCACCAATAACAATATTCTGCGGTGTCGCGCGTTTCAAATAAAGGGTGTACACCACCGCATAACCCAGCAGTGAGGCGAAGGTTAACCAAGCGGTTAGCGCGTTGACAAACAACAGCAAGATCGCCATGCCCATTAGGCCAGTAATCGCCGCAAACACACCGGCGGCCATTGGGTCGAGTCGACCGGTAGCAATCGGGCGGTTGAGCGTGCGAATCATCTTCTGATCAATCTTGCGGTCAACAAGGTGATTAACCGTGGCGGCCGAACCGGCACAAAGCGCGATGCCGAGATTACCTAGAATTAAAATATCGATGGGAACCATGCCCGGCACGGCGAGCAGCATGCCAATCAATGACGTCAGCAGCATCAACGCAACGACCTTAGGTTTACACAGTTCTAAGTAATCTCTCCAAGTGGCGGAAGCACCTGCTGGCTCAACTGCGGATGTATTCATAACCCATACCTCTGTTGCGACTCAGCGGTCGCTATTATTTTTATTCGATTAACGTTTACTTAGCAGACGTTTATTTATGCCTTACTCTGTCAGTTCAGACGTTTTGCCTCAAGTGATTTTTACGCCGAATTAGCCTGACTCCGGTGGTGTGCATAAAGGTAATAATTAACCGTCACCATACTCAACAACAACAGCGCGCCGATGCCATTATGGGCAACCGCGACAAACAGAGGCAGGGCAAATACAACATTGCTGATACCCAAGCCAATTTGGACGACCAATAGGCCTGCAACACCCATGGCTAAGCGGCGGGAAGCACTGCCCAGTGCGACGCAACGCCACAACATAAACACCAGCATAGAAAGCACAACGGTGACCACTAAGGCGCCAAGGCGATGACTCAGGTGTATCGCGGTACGTGCTTGGTTATCCATTAATCCACCCAGATAGTTGGGGCCTACTTTTTGGCTTAGATCAAAGCCCTGCTTAAAGTCTGTTTCGGGCAACCATTGCTGATGGCAGGTAGGAAAATCAATACAGGCCAATGCGGCATAATTAGACGTGGTCCAACCCCCCAAGGCTATTTGTAAAAAAACAACGCCCAAGCCCAAGGCTGCCCAAACGCGCAGCTTTTTAAGTAGTCCATTGGCTGGTGTTTTGTCAGGCGCCACCTCATCATTACGAGCCAACCTGAGTGCCAGCAGCCACAGCAACGCCAACGTGGTGAAGCCGCCCAGCAGGTGTGTCGTAACCACCTGTGGCCAGAGTTTTAAAGTCACCGTCCACATGCCAAACAGGCCCTGCAGTATGACCAAGCCCAATAAGAATACCGGTAACTTTTTGGGTCGCAAACGCAAACGTCGCGTCATCATCAACAGGCCTATAACAACCAAACCAAGTCCGCTGGCAAAATAACGGTGCACCATCTCAGGCCATGTTTTATCGGTGTCCACGGGCGCCGCATCGGCAAACTGGCTGTTCGCCGTGGCAATTTCAGCTTCAGTATTGGGCCACATCACTTGCCCATAACAACCGGGCCAGTCAGGGCAACCCAAGCCTGCATCCACAAGACGGGTAAATGCCCCTAGCGCCACCACCACCATCGCCAGTAAGCACGCACAGAGCGCCACCTTAACGCCTGGCTGATTGATTCTAAAACTGATCACTCGACTGCCTCTTTATTATTCTCATTATCAACCTCGAACACCTTTCCAAAGGCGCAATAGGCAGAGGTTTACTCCTCGTAGGAATACTTTAACAAACGTTTGATATCGTCGAGCAGATCGGCGCCTTCATGAGTTGGTTGGTAGCTCATCATCGCAAAGCCCTGTTGATCGATGTAATACACGCTGTGACCACTGAAGGACTTTTCGACGCCACTTGTCTTGTCCATAAGGTCCGACCAAGCTGCTGGCGACACGCTGTATTGCTTTAGGCGAGGGTAGTCGTTATCGAGTGCTGTCTTTAACTCTTCGCTGTAAACGGCAGAGGTGTTTAAAAACAAACGTTCGACGCGCACGGATTTCTCACTCAACCGCTTGTGAACTTGCCGTGAGGTATAGAGCTGCTTAAAACAAAGCTCGTCACAGTTGTTATCAGCAACCACCACCATGCGCCACATTTTTTTACCGGCGAACAAATCTACGTTTTGTCCTTGCTGATCAAGCAGCGTCAAACCACTGATCGCCGTCGCGGGTACCAACAGATCGCCCTTGTTCACTGTACCCGTGGGCATGGCCCAACCTGTTTTGAAGATGGCGTAAGCCAACACCATCGGCAGCGCAATCGCGGCGACGACTAGAGCACCCTGCAAGCGCGACCATTTCTTTGTGATCGCTGGCTGAGCCATATCAGACTTAGCCGCTGCGGTTTCGTCAGAATTATCGGTTTGTGCTGTCACTGGACAATACCTCTTTGCTATTTTTATTATGTTTGATTTGTTTACGAGTGCTAATGAGCTGCCCCAAATTCGTGCAAGAAAACACCATGGAGATCACCAAAGCCACGGCCATAGCAAACCATTGCACCGCATAGCCATGGTGTTTAGCCGGCGTTTGATTGATTAATTTCCAGCCGGTGGTCAAAGCCAATGGGTCATAATCGTCGATGAGCAACACACTGCTGTCGACCCTTAGGCCCAGCGCTGTCGCAGCGCTTAGTGTATCGATGTGCAATACACGCTTTGGCCAAACACTCGTATCAACGTTGCTAAACACCGCATTACTCGAGGGCAATGTTAACAGTCCATTGATCTCAACTGTGCCCGCGGGGAGCGCAACTGAAGGCAAAGTTGTCCTGTCGTTACTCGCCAACCAACCCAGGTTTACCAACACGCTGCGGCCTGAGTTGCTCGTCAGTATCAAGGGTGCAACGATTTCATAACCCACGCGGCCCGCTCGAACTTTGTTATCAAGCAACCAATAGTGCTTACGATCGAATGAACCCCGCAGGATAACCTTGCGATAATTTAACGGCGCACCCGCGGTGTTTTCAACGGAGGAGAGAGAGGGTAATAGTTCGATAGCAATCGCGGGCAATATCTGTTGCTGCTGTTGCAAATCAATGATGCGTTGTTTTTCAGCCGCTCTATCAAGCTGCCAAAATCCAAGCATAAGAAGAAAGGGAAACAGACACGCAGCTAGCAATGTCACTTTCCAATTAAATCTGAATTTTATTTGTGCGGTAAAACCCGTTATAACATGGATCAGCATTGAACAACCTAGATCTCAAAATGCTAATAGATTAAAAATAACAACAACGATTCTGAAAATTGAGCGAGACAAAACCTATGTGGCTAAAAGTTATTATTGTTTTACTGTTTCTGGCAATCCTCGCCAGTCTATCCGGCGGACTGTTTTTCTTCTTTAAAGATATCGGGTCACATTCAAAACGTACTCTCTATGCGCTTGGCACTCGAGTCACGCTAGCGACACTGCTATTGGCCTGCGTATTCTATGGTCTTTATACCGGCCAATTGGGCAGTACGGCCCCTTGGGACGCTGGGCCGGCTACCGCCAAACCCAGCGCGTCAATATCAACCGAAGATATAAACAAACAAGAATAATCCCACCCAAACCACATCAACGAAGTGCCAGTACCAACTGGCCGCTTCAAAGCCGAAGCAATCATCGTGAGAGAAATGGCCTTTCAGGACTGAGCGCAAAAACATCACCAGTAGCATGAAGGTGCCCAGGGTCACGTGCGCGCCATGGAAGCCGGTCAACATAAAGAACGTGCTGCCATAAACACCGGTTTCAAGGGTGAGTCCCATGTGGTTATAAGCTTCTACGTATTCTTCAACCTGCAAGATTAAGAAGCAGATACCCAAAAACACAGTGAGGCCCAACCAACCGTTAAACGCCTTACGGTTATTGTTCTTAAGGCCCGTATGGGCCATATGAACGGTAACACTGGAGGTTAACAGGATGACGGTATTCCAGAAGGGCAACCAACCCCAGATAGAGTCAACCGAACCAAAGCTCATGTTTTGCTCTGGTCCCAGCATGGTCGCCGCAGCTCCGTTTGCCGCCATATCTGGAGTAGTCATGAGAGGCCAAACAGCCTCAAAACCAGGCCACAAGAACTCCTCTGTAGGTCCGCTGCTCAACCAAGGCATGGCCAAGTTTCGGATATAATAAAGTGCACCAAAGAAGGCTGCGAAGAACATGAATTCGCTGAAAATAAACCAACCCATGCCCCACACATACGAGCGCTGCAGTTGCGCATTGTTCATACCCGCGCGGTGCTCTTTAATAACCGTGGCAAACCAAGTCCAGAGTACAAAAGCAAAAAGCAAACCACCACAAAACATAATGGTCGGTCCGATATCTTTGCCATTGATCCAGTTAGCTGCGCCAAAAACCGTTAAAAATAAACCCAGAGATGCAAAAATCGGCAGCCGACTTTGCTCTGGTACGTAATAGTTGTCTTGATCTGTTATCTGTTCACTCGACATATCTCTACCCCCTTTTTTTATAGGTAGGTGACTGGAAACATCTGATTTTTTTCATATTCATTACTGTGACTCACTAGTTTGACTGGGCCAACGCAATATCAGCGGTCACATCGAAAAGGGTATAAGACAGGGTAATAGTATTAACCTGTTTTGGAATATCCTGATCGACAATAAATCTCAGTGGCAACTCGGCACTTTCACCAGCATTTAGTGACTGCTGGTTAAAGCAGAAACACTCCGTTTTGTGAAAATACTCCGCCGCTTTAAACGGTACCAAACTCGGTATTGCCTGTGCCGTCATCGTGAGCCCAGTCGGGTTGGTCGCCAAGTAGCGAACCTCAACCTCTTCTCCTGGGTGCACTTTGATGCTGGCCATTTCAGGTGCAAATTGCCAAGGCATACCTTCGTTATTGGTTGCTAAAAATTGGACCCGCACCTGGCGACTCGTATCAACAACGACATTCACAGCTTGGTACTGGCCACCGGTTTTACCATTCAAACCAGTGATGTCACAAAAGACATCGTAGAGCGGGGGCAAGACCCAAATAGCAAATACAAACATCGCCACAACAACACCCAACAGGCGTGTTACCTGCTGAGTGACGCTGCGCTGTACTTCGGATGTATTGCTCACCCCCTACCTACTCCTACTGATCCGTTTAGAGATATATTCACAATCTCTTCACCCACTGACTTACTTAATAGGTGGAGCGACAGTGAAGGTGTGGTAAGGCGCCGGTGAAGGTACCGTCCACTCCAAACCTTCTGGGTTTTCCCATACTTCAGTCGTTGCCTTGTGCTTACTTCTGATGGTCGCGACCACGTTGTATACAAACAGCAACTGTGCGGCGCCAAACAAGAAGGCACCGCAGCTGGCAATCATATTGAAGTCAGCAAACTGCAAGGAGTAGTCTGGAATTCGACGTGGCATGCCCGCTAGACCCACAAAGTGCATAGGGAAGAAGGTCAGGTTAAGTCCAATAAATGCCAGCCAGAAATGCACCTTACCCATGGTCTCGTTGTACATGTTGCCGCACCACTTTGGCAGCCAGTAGTAGACCCCCGCCATGATCGAGAAGATCGCGCCCGGCACCAATACATAGTGGAAGTGAGCCACTACAAAGTAGGTATCGTGGTACTGGAAATCCGCCGGTGCGATGGACAACATCAGACCCGACAGACCGCCAATGGTGAACAAGATCACGAAAGCAATCGAGAAGAGCATCGGCGTTTCAAACGTCAGTGAGCCACGGAACATAGTGCTCACCCAGTTGAACACCTTCACACCCGTCGGCACCGCAATCAGCATCGTGGCGTACATAAAGAACAGCTCACCCGCTACCGGCATACCCACGGTAAACATGTGATGCGCCCAAACGATAAAGCTTAGGAACGCGATAGAGCTGGTGGCGTATACCATTGAAGCGTAGCCAAACAGCGGCTTGCGCGCAAAGGTGGGGATGATCGCACTGACGATACCAAACGCCGGCAGGATCATGATGTACACCTCAGGGTGTCCGAAGAACCAGAATACGTGCTGGAACAAGACAGGATCACCACCACCAGCCGCATCGAAGAAGCTAGTGCCGAAGTTAATGTCCATCAGCATCATGGTCACCACACCGGCAAGAACCGGCATAACCGCGATCAACAGATAGGCCGTGATCAACCAAGTCCACACAAACAACGGCATTTTCATCATCGTCATGCCAGGTGCGCGCATGTTCAAAATGGTGACGACAATGTTAATCGCACCCATAATCGAACTCGCACCCATAATGTGGACGGCGAAGATAAAGAAGGTCACGCTCGGTGGCGCATACGTTGTGGAAAGCGGCGCGTAGAAGGTCCAACCGAAGTTTGGTGCCCCCCCATCCATAAACAGCGTCGACAACAGCATGCAGAATGCGAATGGCAGTATCCAGAAGCTCCAGTTGTTCATGCGCGGCAAGGCCATATCTGGCGCGCCGATCATAAGAGGAATCATCCAGTTAGCCAAACCAACAAACGCTGGCATGACCGCACCAAACACCATAATTAAACCGTGCATGGTGGTCATCTGGTTAAAGAATTCAGGGTCTACGATTTGTAGCCCCGGCTCAAACAGCTCCGCACGAATAACCAGTGCAAATACGCCGCCTATTAAAAACATCGCCAAGCTGAACCACAGGTACATTGAACCAATGTCTTTGTGGTTGGTGGTATACAGCCAACGAGTGATACCTTTTGCAGGTCCATGAGCCATGACTGCTCCCCCTATTTAGCTTGTTTAAACTTGAGCACGTCTATGGGCTGAACTTGATCACCCATATTGTTGCCAAAGGCGTTGCGCTGATACGTGATCACGCTGGCGATGTCCACTTCCGACAGCTGCGGGCCAAAGGCCGCCATCATCGGATTATTGGAACTGCCGTTAATGACCATTCTCATATGTTCGCCAAGTACGCCCGTGGCGATTGCGCTGCCGGCAATGGCAGGGAAGGTACCGCTGATACCCTTACCGTCAGGTTGGTGACAAGCGGCACAGTTTTTACCGTAGACCTGCTCACCCTGACTGTAGAGTTCATCAAAAGTAAATTCTTTCTCGGTTAATGCTTTGAGCTTAGCGGCGGAAGCCTTTTTCTCACTGAGCCAAACCTCGTAGTCCGCCTCGCTTACGGCTTCAACAACGATCGGCATAAAGCCGTGATCCTTGCCACACAGCTCAGCACACTGGCCACGGTAGATACCCGGTTCTTCCACATAGGCCCAACTTTCGTTGATAAAGCCTGGAATCGCATCGCGCTTAACCGCTAACGCAGGCACCCACCAAGCGTGGATAACATCGTTGGCCGTCACCAAAAAGCGCACTTTCTTCTTGATGGGAATGACCAGGTGCTCATCCACTTCGAGAAGATAGTTCGCCCCCTTGGGCACTAAGTTATTAATTTCATTCGGATCAGTGCTGAGACTGCTGAAAAAGCTGACATCTTCGCCAACGTATTCATACTTCCACTTCCACTGGTAACCGGTGACAAGAATATCGACTTCCGATTCCGATGTATCGTAGATCTCAATCAAAGATTTAGTGGCGGGAATCGCCATCACGATAAGAATTACGAAGGGTATAACCGTCCACAAGATCTCCAGCGAGGTACTCTCGTGGAAATTCGCAGCCTTGGCTCCCTTGGATTTTCGGTGCGCAATCATGGTGTAGAACATCACACCAAACACAACGACACCTATACCGACGCACCACCAGAAAATATCCATGTGGAGGTCGTACACATTATGGCTCATTGGGGTGACGCCCTGAGTCATATTGACTCCCCAACGCTCAACTTCTTCTGCCCAAGTGGTGGCACTTGCCGACCACAGGCCCAAAGAAGCAAGCAGGCGGACGTAACTCCGGCTTACTCTACTCAACATCGCCCTTCGTCTCCGTGTAGTTAGAGTGCTGATTTCACTTTAGAAAGCAGACTCCGTCTTATACTTTTTATGAACTACTACAAGAGTTAGCGTACAACGGTTGGTCTTAAATATAAGAAATCCAAGCCGCTGGTTACCCGACGTACTGTCGAAAAATATTTTTGTATCGAGGGTTTAACCAAGCCTCTCACACTGATACATCTAGCGCGTCCGTGAACTTTATCTGTAACAGAAAAGCTCGCGGCGATACCTGCAATTGATGTCGACGTCTAGGAAGTACAACCAACAATCTGCGGCAAAATGTCGCAACTATAACGCGTCTAGAATTGCCATGGAGGCCTCCTAAAGTCAATGTTTTTATTTCCACAGGAAATTAAAACACTTTCCAACTGAGGGTATTGTAACGGTAGAGCACCTGATATGACGTGGCCTGCGTTACAATGTGACCAGGTTTTCTCTTCCTAAATCACTGACTTATTATTTTGGAATTTTATGCCCAGTAAGCTGCAAAAGATCATGATTTTACCCCACGCAGCGGTCTGGGCGGTCGCTTGGCCGATGATTCTCAGCAACCTCTCCGTGCCGCTATTGAGCATTGTCGATACCGCTATTCTGGGCCATCTGGACAACGCCTTACACCTTGGTGCCGTAGCCTTGGGCGCCAGTATCATCGCCATATTCTTCTGGAGTATGGGGTTCTTACGCATGGGGACTACCAGCCTAGTTGCGCAAGCCCAGGGTCAACAGGACCACCGCGCCACCGAGTGCCTGCTGCCACAAAGTGTATTGCTGGCGGGTAGCTTGGGTCTTGCACTGATAGCACTACAACAACCACTGCTCGACCTAGCTTTCTGGTGGCTTGCGCCCCCCGACGAATTGCTACCCGCCGCGCGTGAATACAGCACCATACGTATATGGGGCGCACCGGCTGTGTTGATATCGTTCACCTGTATTGGCTGGCTCATTGGGCAGCAAAATGCACGTTTACCCCTGTTGCTAATGGTGACCACTAATCTCATTAACCTACTGCTCGATCTTATTTTTATCCTCGGTTTTGGTTGGGAAAGCCGCGGGGCAGCCCTGGCAACCGTCTGCGCAGATTACCTAGGTTTGGCACTCGCTGGCATTTTAATTCTACAACGCTACCCTACCCTGCGTCGTTTTAGTGACTGGGCCGCGCTGCAACAGCTGAGCGCTTACCGCGCACTGCTCAACATTAACCGCGACCTTTTCATTCGCACTCTGCTACTGCTTTTCACCTTTGCTTTTTTCAACGCTCAGGGCGCACAGATGGGCACCGAGGTACTTGCCGCCAACAGCATTATTTTTCAACTGCTGATGCTCACCTCCTACGGTTTGGATGGATTCGCTCAGGCATCCGAAGCCTTAGTGGGCACCGCGCGAGGCAGCAAAAGCCGACAGGCATTTAGACGAACTACGCTAACGACCGGTATCTGGAGTCTATTGGTAGCGCTGATGATGACCAGCCTATTTGTTTTGCTGCAAGAGCCCCTCGTTACCCTGTTTACCGATTTAGAGGTGATAGAACGTCAACTTCGGCTCTACCTGCCTTGGATTTTTATTCTGCCGCTGCTCAGCGTGACCGCGTTTTGGCTCGATGGAATATACATAGGCGCTGGGGCCTCAACACTCATGCGCAACGCCATGATCTTCAGTACCCTGGCGGTTTTCCTCCCTTGCTGGTGGCTATTTCAACCGTGGCAAAATCACGGTTTATGGCTTGCCTTCGGCGCCTTCAATCTCAGCCGCGGCCTGAGTTTGTTGGCGTTGTTGCCGCACTTACAACGGCAACATTTTCCACTGTCAGTCCCTTCAGGTGCCTGCTCTAAGGCACAGTAAACAACCGCCCTTAGACTCTAATGCTCTTAAGTGTCGCTTGTTTTTATTCACTTTTGAACTAATCTAAGTTGGTCATCAAGTACTGAAAGCCACTATGCGTTCCAACGTATTGGTATTTTATGTATGGTCAAATAAAAACGCCGCATGCAGCGACAAAGCTCTGTGTATATAAGCGTTTATGACGATAAAAGAACAATGAAACTGCTTAACACTTAGGGGGAGAAATAACACTATGGATATAACAGACGTGGACGCTATCCGAACAACGATTACACTCGCGCAAGCTCATGAGTTAAAACATGGCCACCTGAGCCAACTTTTAAGCGATGAGATCCCTAACTTACACGGGGCGATACGCCTGCCCGACGAGCGTGCAGTAGAAACACTGCTCGACTTCGTGACGCGCTATATAAAACACGTTCCCGACTTTCTCGAAGCTATAGAAACAATGACCCGACAAGCGGGTATACATGAACAAGCCGATGCCTTTTTAGACATTGCCCGCGACTATTTCCTCAAGCCGCCGGAAGTCATTGTCGGCCACACAGGCATGGACGCCCTGCTCGATGAAGCGTACCTCGCGCACCGACTGATGGAAGAAGTTAACGATCGATTTATTGGACATTGCGGTATTCCGCTGGCGCCGATGGATATGACTCGAGCCAACTTAATTGTGCATCACCTCATCGGTGAAACCTTCGCCAATGAGCTAGATGAGGCGGTGCAGTACTCAGTTGAACGGTTGCTCAATCGGGACAGTTTCTTTGCCCAGCCTGGCTTCCAAGCCTATATCGATGAGCACCGCCAGCGTGGTTGGTCCGAGGAGTTAACGCGCTGGCCTTGCTTAGCCGACCACGTCGATATTGACTTAGACTTTTCCGGTGCTGAAAACACCGAAGGTACCGCCAGAGAAGCAGTACCGAGTAATGTCGTAAATTTGCATTAATTCTCGAAAGGGGAGATCTGCAGAAAGCTTAATTACACAGGTTCACCCCACGGAACACGTGGGGGGCCCCTTCAGCTTCAGTGTTTTTTCATAGGTTCAAACTGCAACACCTGTGTTTCTTCTTTAACCTTTTCTTCTATCTGGTTGACACGGGTATCCAGCTCCTGCTGATTATTCTGAAACGCCATCTTGTCAACGTAACCACAGCTCACACATTCTCGATAGTCAGAACCCTCTTTCGAATAAGCCACAATCTTATCCATTTCCGAACATTTCGGGCAAACAGCACCGGCGATAAACCGTCTTTTCTCACTGAAACTCATGATTCTTTACTCTTAATATCGGCAGATAGGTAATGGAGAACTAAGCGTTAATACCGCAGTGACGTAACAAAGCTTCGGTATTCGGCTCACGGCCACGGAAGTCTTTAAACAAGCTCATTGCACTCTCAGCGCCACCACGCTGAAGGATTTTTTCTAAGAAGTCTCGGCCCGTCGCTTCGTTAAAAATACCTTCATCTTCAAAGCGCGAGTAGGCATCGCTAGACAGAACCTCAGCCCATTTATAGCTGTAATAACCCGCGGCGTAGCCACCGGCAAAGATATGCGAGAAGCTATTCTGAAAGCGATTAAAGGTTGGCGGGGTCATCACCGCAACCTCTTCGCGCACTTTATTCAACACCGCCTGCACATCTGTTTTTACACCGGGATTAAAATGACGATGTAGGCGAAAATCAAACAGAGAAAACTCTAGCTGGCGCATCATCTGCATGGCCGACTGGAAATTTTTAGCCGCCAACAGGTTGTCCAGCAGCTCATCGGGCAGTGGCTCACCGGTTTTAAAGTGACCGGAAATCATTGGCACCACCGAGCGCTCCCAGCACCAGTTTTCCAGGAACTGACTCGGTAATTCCACCGCATCCCACGCCACACCATTAATTCCACTCACCGCCGCGGTTTTCACCTTCGTCAGCATATGGTGCAAGCCATGGCCAAACTCGTGAAACAGGGTGGTCACTTCATCGTGGGTTAACAGCGACGGCTGATCACCAATTGGCGGGGTGAAATTACACGTGAGGTAGGCCACTGGCAATTGTAGCTGGCCTTTATTATCGGCCGCTTGGCTAATACGGCGCACACGACAGTCGTTCATCCAGGCTCCGCCACGCTTGTTCTCGCGGGCGAACATATCCAGATAGAACTCAGCAATTACTTCGCCGTCTTTTTCTATCCGATAAAAACGCACCTGCTCATGCCAAACATCCGCATCGATCTTTTGGATGTTAATCCCAAACAACTTATTCACAACCGTGAACATGCCATCGACAACGGTATCCGCTGGAAAATATGGCTTCAGCTGTTCCTGTGACACGGAGTATTTTTCCTGCCGCAGCTTCTCGCTGTAGTAGGCCACATCCCAAGCCAACACCTCGGCTAAGCCATCGCGTTGCCTGGCAAACGCTTGCAGCTCGGCAACATCTTGCTCAGCAGCTGGCTTGCCCTTCTCCGCTAACTCCACCAAAAAGGCTTCCACCTGCTCACAGGACTCGGCCATTTTAGTCGCCAGTGAGCGCTCGGCGTAATTAGCAAAGCCGAGCAGTTGTGCCAACTCATGACGTAACTTAAGGGTTTCTTCAATCAGCGGCGTGTTATCCCACTCCCCGGCATTGGGGCCTATATCAGAGGCCCGTGACACATAGGCGCGATACACTTCCTCGCGCAGCGGGCGCTCGTCAGCGTGCATCATCACCGCCAAATAAGAGGGTATATCGAGTGTTAAAGCGTAACCCTCAGCATCGCGCTGTTGCGCCGCTTGCTGTGCCAGCGCCAGCGCACTGTCCGGCAGGCCAGCCAAGCTTGAGTCGTCGGCCAACAGCTTGCACCAGCCCTGAGTCGCATCCAACACGTTGTTGGAGAACTCTGTACTCAGCTCCGACAAACGCTTTTTCAATTCGGCAAAGCGGGCTTTATCTGCCTCTGGTAGAGCAACGCCGGCCAACTTAAAGTCGCGCAGGGCGTGATCAATCGCCGCCTGCTGTTCGCCTTCTAAATCAGTGTATTCGGGGCTGTCGGCCAGTGCTTGATACGCATGATAGAGCGCGCTGTTTTGACCAACTTCGGTACTGTAACGCGTTAACTCCGCCAGACTCGCGGTGTACGCCTCTCGCAGTGGCTCGCTATTAAGCACCGCATGCAGATGGCCTACCGGTGACCACGCTTTGCCTAGGCGGTCGTCTTGCTCCTCCAACGGCTCCACCAGGTTGCTCCAGCTCGGCGCTGTTTTCTGCGCTTGGCTCACGACAAGGTCGAGCTGCTGACGACACTCTTCCAACAACACGGTCATGGCAGGTTCAACATGCTCTGGTTTGATCTGAGAAAACAGGGGTAAGGGCGCAGACGCCAACAGCGGATTACTCATAAGGACTCAATAGCCTGTGGTCGTGAATAAGTGAGAAGATAATGAGCGGACTCTAGTCCACCTTGCTATACCCATAATAACACCGCAGCGCAGCACAGGTCTGCTTGACCTCGTAGCCTATGTCTCGCGTAAAATAGGTAAAGCGTGGTTTATCGAAGCCCGCTCAATATTTTAGCGCCCATGAAGGTAACCCTATGAACTTCTCCGTCACCAAATTTAATGACATAGCCCCGAGCTTTGACGACAGTGTCTATATCGACCCCGCCGCCCGCGTGATTGGCGATGTAGTGTTTGGTAAAGATTGCTCGGTGTGGCCCTTTGCAACCGTACGCGGCGACATGCACCGCATCCGTATTGGCGAGCGTGTCAGCGTGCAGGATAACTCCGTACTGCACATCACCCACGCAGGCCCTTTCAACGAAGCCGGTTGGCCACTGACCATTGGCAGTGATGTCACCATTGGCCACAACGCCGTTTTACACGGCTGCACCCTGGGGGACCGAATACTGGTGGGCATGGGGTCTATGGTCATGGATGGCGCTATTGTTGAGGACGATGTCGTGATTGGCGCGGGCACCTTAGTCCCACCGGGAAAACGCTTGGAAAGTGGTTTCCTGTACTTGGGTTCACCCTGCAAACAGGTGCGCAAACTGACGGACAAAGAAATGAATTACTTCACCTACACAGCGGGTAACTACGCCAAGCTGAAGGATCAATATTTATCTGAGCGGGCATAAACCTCTCGCCTACCACCTGCCGAGTTAACTTGCATTCTCTCGGTTGATTATAGTAGTCGCCGGTCTAGCCCCCTACGTCCAAGTTTGTGCAAACCCTACCCCCCTCACGCCTTTCCTCGATTTAATTTTCACCGGCCAGTCATGGTTCAGAAAAGATTCAGCCACACCTTGCTTAAATACAAACCTTACCTAGTCGTACCCCGTACACACGCAAACGGATCGGTTTCCCATGAAACAGTATTTTATTGCCCTCGCTCTTATCGCTACAGTGGCCCTACCCGGCGCCAATCTATTGAGCCCACAAGCCGAAGCCGCTGGTTGGGAAAATGAGCGCCGAGATGATCGTGGCGCTCGCCAAAACAACCACTCTGACAATCAAAATGACCACCGTGATGATCGATACGAGGGCCACCAAGATAACCGCCACTACGAATACCGAGGCGGCCACAAGCTGGTGGTCGTTGCACCTCGCCACCGCTCTTACCGCAATGTTGTCGTGGTTCGGCCACATGGCCATGTGTACTGGGGTTATGGCCGCTTTTATTCCGACAATGACGCATGGAGATGGATGGCCTTTACCGCCATCACACTAAAAGCGTTAGACAATTTGAATGAGGAGGCCCAACGCGACCACGAAGCCGCGCAAATTGCCGCCACCACGGCTTCTGTCGGTGAAAGCATTACTTGGGACAATGCTGCAGCCAGTGGCTCGGTAACCACCACGAAACAAGGTACAAGCGCTAATGGGCAAACCTGCCGTGAGTTCCAGCAAGAAATCACCATCGGCGGTGAGTCTGAGAAAGCCTACGGTACCGCCTGCCTGCAAGGCGACGGCGCTTGGAAAGTTGTGAGCAGTTAAATTATTTGTAAGATGCAAAAAACTTGAGCCCTACTCTCCCCCGTAATGCTCCCTTCGCCACCCACGAAAGTCGGTGGCCTTTTTATGTTCAGGATGAACGGGCCAGTTTTTGCTCCTGCAAAACTGGCACTTCCGCCATCCATGGCGGTCGTACGCTGCGGTGGCATGGATGCCAAAGAGCAGTGTTGGTGGGGCGCAAAGTGACCTGAAGAGAGCGAACTGGAGGGGGATGTTCAGGATGAACGAATACAACTAAACTGCCAAACCAGCCAGCCAAAGCACCACCCAATACCTGACCCCTTTGCCTACAAAAACCAGCCCCAAAAACAACCAAAATCTCACCCTCATCACCCCAGCGACCAACGTCAGAGGGTCGCCCACCAGAGGTAACCAAGCCAACAATAGGCTCCATTCTCCGTAGCGATGAAAGCGTGTTTGCGCGGCGACTATTTGAGACGGCTTGAATGGAAACCAGCGCTTACCTTGAAAGCGCAGTACCTCACGACCAATAAACCAGTTACAACAACTGCCCAATGTATTACCGACACTGGCGACCATCCACAACCAGAAGACAGTATGGCCGTCGTGCAATAAGGCAATCAGTAACGCTTCACTGCCAAGCGGCAGCAGAGTTGCGGCAAGGAAGGCGCTGATGAACAGTGATAACCAGATCATCAGGCGCCTAAGGAGTGATTACGAAAAGGGTTAAGGAAGGATTACAGTTGCGCGCGCAGTGACTCGATTACCGGCGCTATTTCAGGCTTAACACCGCGCCACAGGTAGAATGACTCAGCGGCTTGACCGACCAACATGCCCAAACCATCGGCGCAGGCAACCGCACCCTGGCCCACCGCCCAACCCAAAAACACCGTCGGCTCAGCACCGTACATCATGTCGTAGCAGCAAGCTCTTGGGGCTAACAGGTTCGCGGGCAGCGGTGGTAGATCACCCGACAAACTGGCCGAAGTGCCATTGATGACCAGATCAAACGACAGACCCACAAGGCCGTCGTAACCACAACCTTTCACCACGCCATAGGCTGAAAATATATCCGCCAAATCAGTCGCTTTACTGGCCGTGCGGTTAGCGATAACCACCAGCTCAGGGTTTTGTGCGAGCAGCGGGTGCAAAACCCCACGCACAGCGCCGCCAGCACCCAGGATCAACACGCGCTTACCTTGAATCGACCAACCCTGATTATCGAGAATATCACTGACCATACCCTGTCCGTCGGTGTTGTCACCCAGTACGCGGCCGTCGTCTAAACGCTTAAGGGTATTCACAGCGCCTGCCGTCTGCGCTCGCTCGGTCAGTTGATCGGCCAACTCAAAAGCATCCAACTTAAACGGCACCGTAATATTTAAACCTTGGCCTTTATCGCTTAAAAATTCCCGGGCGGCGGCCGCAAAGCCGTCCTGCACCACCAATTGCTTGCTGTAGCTCAACGCTTCACCGGTTTGTGCGGCAAAGGCTGTGTGAATGTCGGGTGATTTCGAATGGGCAATGGGATTACCGAATACCGCGTACTGATCCATCTTCGTATCTCTTAAATATGGTTTGAGGCGCCAGCGTTCAAGCTAACCAATTCTGAGGTTTCAAGAACACCTCAAGCAGTTCAGCCTCGCGGCTTCCCGCTTCTGGCTCCCAGCTGTATTCCCAGCGCACTAGAGGTGGTAGCGACATCAAAATTGATTCGGTGCGACCACCGGTCTGCAAACCAAATAAGGTGCCGCGGTCGTAGACCAAGTTAAATTCAACGTAACGGCCGCGACGGTACAGCTGGAAGTCACGTTGCTGCTCGGTGAACGCATCTTTCTTTCGAGCGGCCATAATCGGCTGGTAGGCGGGTACAAAGCTGTCACCAACCGAGCGCATAAACTCAAAACTTTTCTCGAAACCTAGCTGATTAAAATCATCAAAAAACAAACCGCCAACACCGCGAGGTTCATCGCGGTGCTTGAGATAGAAATAATCATCGCACCATGTTTTTAGCTTTTCGTAGAGTCCATCACCGAAGCCTTCACAGGCATTGCTGGCGGTTTGGTGCCAGTGGCGACAGTCCTCAGTGTTGCCATAGTAAGGCGTAAGATCATAGCCGCCACCAAACCACCACACCGCTTCCTCACCTTCTTTCTCGGCAATAAAAAAGCGCACATTGGCGTGACTGGTCGGCACCATGGGGTTGTGTGGGTGGATCACCAGCGACACGCCCATGGCTTCAAACGAGCGGCCTGCCAACTCAGGGCGATGAGCCGTGGCCGACGCTGGCATCTGCGTGCCGTGCACATGGGAGAAGTTCACACCGCCCTTCTCAATCACCGCACCTTCGGTTAATACCCTTGAGCGACCACCGCCACCTTCGGCACGCACCCAACTGTCTTCAACAAATTGTGCGCCACCGTCTTCGGCTGCCAGCGCCGCACAGATGCGATCCTGCAGATCTAACAGGTATTTTTTTACGGCGTGTTTATCCGGGTGACTCATAAAAACCTCGAGAGAAATAAGATGCGACTAATAAAAGCCGACGATGCCGTATTGTAGGGGTGCAAGTCGTGACAGACCAGCACCCAGCGAGGCGTGCAGGTGAGGACCATGAGAAGATGAACTTAAGCGCCGCGAATCAGCGCGCCCGTTTGCAGGTCACGGATGGTCGAAGGTTGGGGGTTTCCGCCAACAGAACCTACACAGATGTGATCCACACGTGTTTGAAAATAGCGCTCTACTTGCAGCGGATTCAACGCCGGTGCTCTGCCCGTTGGATTGGCCGATGTAGAAACAATCGGTCCACCAAAGGCACGGCTCAGTGCGGCCGCACAGGGGTGTGCGGTCACACGAATGGCCACACCGCTGAAACGCCCCCGCACCCAAGCAGGTACCAACTCGCTCATTTCAGGGATAATCCAGGTATTCGGCCCCGGCCACGAAGCACTCAACGTCTGTCGCTGAGTCTTAGTCAGCGCCGCAAGATAGGGGGCAATCATCGTCTCATCCGCCGCCAGCAGTATCAGGCCTTTATCAACGGGGCGCAGCTTTAATTCGAGCAAGCGCTGCACGGCCTCTTCGTTAGCCGGATCACAACCCACGCCCCACACAGCCTCGGTCGGGTAGGCAACCACGCCGCCCTGCTGCATGATTTGAGCGGCGTGCAGAATATTCGGGTGTTGGGACCAATCCATCTTTTATCCACAGGTAATAAACACGTTAAGAAGCCGCCTTATTGAGCCGCAACCTATGTCGCGCAACTTACCCCAAGCCAACCCCTTAAGTACAGCTTCAGCCACTTAAATGACCACCTGATATTTTATATCAGGCGCTGATAACCACCGGCGCACTGGGCCACCATGCCTTTAATTTCTAGGGTCATAAGCCCACTCAACACTTCGTTAATCGGACGCTGGCTGCGCCCCACCAAGGCATCTACCGACGTATTCTCGAAGCCCAGCTGTTGCCACAGCAACTGCTCTAGGTCAGAGAGAGGCATCGCTGCTATTGCTTTAGGCCCTTCGTCCAAGCTTTCCAATGATGCGCTGTGCCAGCCAGACAACCCCTCGAGCACATCTTCTGGGCAGGATACCAAGGTCGCACCTTGCCGCAAAAGTTGATGACAACCCGCACTCTGTGAGTTGCGAATAGAACCGGGTATGGCAAATACGTCACGGTTCTGCTCCAACGCATAGCGAGCGCTGATCAACGAACCGCTTTTCAGAGCCGCTTCTACAACCAAAACTCCAAGGCTCAGGCCGCTGATAATCCGATTTCGACGCGGGAAGTGACTCGCTACGGGGGCCGCGCCAGGCAAGAATTCAGACACCAGTGCGCCTCCCTCAGCGACTATCTGCTCTGCCAATGATCTATGCCGAGCAGGGTAAATACGATCTATACCCGTGCCCATCACGCCTACTGTCGGGGCTCCCACCGCTAGCGCACCACGGTGAGCTTGACCATCAATGCCCACGGCTAGACCACTGCAAATCGCCAGGCCCGAACGACCCAGAGCACCCGCAAATTCAAATGCTATGTCGGCGCCGCTGGGGGTCGGCTGACGGCTGCCAACAAACGCCACCTGCGGTTTATTCAGTAGCTCAACCGCCCCCTGCACATACAGCTGTGGCGGCGCTGTGGAAATATTGCTGAGGTTCTCGGGGTAACGCACATCTTGGTGGGTAATCAATACCACGCCCAAATTACTCAAGCGGGCCCAGTCATCACAGTAACGCAACCAGTATTCGCTCTGCTCACGCTGTTGGTACAACTGGCGAAAACCCGTTCGAGCCTGTGCCGGTAAGCACTTCAGGAGGTAATCGAGCGGTAAACTAAAAAGTGACTCCACGCCATTACTGGCTTCCAGCAAACGCCAGTAGCTCTGACAGCCGAAGCCGGGCAGGTATTGCAGCAGCGGAATCAAATGCTCCGGCTGATCAATCGTAGGGGTATCGCGCTCACAGCTTGCGGCGCTATTAGTGACGTTATTAATAGACATAAGCCTCATCCTTGATGGCCAGTTCTTCTAAATATAAAAATTACTGAATGACTAACCTCATAAGTTATAGCTCAGGAGTGAACGTTGTATTTTTTACAGGCATAAAAAAACCCGCTACCACTGAGTGATACCGGGTTTTAGGTTGCCTGTAACTTAAGGCGTACGCACTTTATCCAGTACCGATAACGGTCTAGAGGCCTCAAGAATTAACGCGAAGCTCATCTTCTCGAAGGTGCGGAAGATCATCAACAAACCCGCCGTCTCAGAAGGCAGCTTCACAATGTCACCACTGACACGGTCTCGTATTTCACCGCCGTCTTTGGAGATAGACATAATATTGCCTATTTCCAAACCTTCGCGCTCACCGCGGTTAATCACCACAACGTCCATGCGGCCCACCTGGGTCAGGCCGCCTTCAACCGCCATGATCACACCTTCGATGTCTTCAGCTGGCGCAGTCGGGAAGAAAGTCGAATCTATTGAGCGCTCTTCATTGGGCAACAAACGATCCTCAATGCGGATCTCTTCGGTCGTACGGGTCACGGTCACCGTGGCAATGTCATCGGTCAGCGCCTGCATTTTAACCGTGCCGATATCCAGCGCTTGCATGCCCAGCAGCTCGTCGGTTTCTGGATCGACAAAGCGTTGCCCGTAACGGTACACGCCATATACGTTGATAGTCTTGTCAAACTCGCCACGCGCATACAGGCTATCGCCCGCGCCAACAATCAAACGATTTTCTTGGCCTTGCAACACATAAGGGGCCTTTTCAAGGTCGCCAGGCTGTACAACGCGTGAGCGTGTCAGGAACTTATCAATCTCATCGAGGGGGATCGCTGGAATGGCTTCCCCCAGTGGTCGCACGTGCACCGACGGTTTTAACTTAACCACACCCGGCGACATCTTGTATTTGCGCGCCTCATCGCCACGCTCAACGACCAAACGCGGCTTTCCATCGAGGTAGATCAAGGTAATCTTGTCACCAGGATAGATAAGGTGCGGGTTATCTATCTGTGGGTTGGCGTGCCAGATTTCTGGCCACATCCATGGGTTCTCCAAGAACTTATCGGAAATACCCCACAGGGTGTCACCCTTCACAACACCGTAGGAGTCTGGGTGGCTATCCTTAAGCTGAACCTCATCTGCCAACACCGGCGCAGCCAATGTATTAAGACCAAGCCAAAGGGCTGCAGTAACAAGTAGTGCTTTTTTCATAGAAACCGATCCTGTTGTCTTCGGTCCACAGGGAACCTCTGAATAATCCATACTTGCGGCCCCAGAGGGGTTCAATCCACTCTGTGTAAAAAGGAATGCGCCCCGGCGCCGTTCTTATATTACATCGCTCGCGGTATAGCCCTGCATGCAGCCTCTTGTGCCCGTATGGGTATCACGATGCGTCTAGTCAGAACGCGTTTTGGCTTGAATGCCGCTCATCAGCGATTATTCAGAGGCTCCCCAACGGTTAAAGGTTATAATAGCTCAATGAATGCAAATACTGGCCTGATCGCTCGCTAATACAGAGAATAATGTTCTGCTGTTTGGGCGTGTGACCCGCCAATCCAATCCCCTAAGATACGATATAAGTACTGATAGTTCATAATGTTAGCAGCGCTTATTGTTCTTTTACTAGAAGTTTGTCACAAAGGCTTATGGCAATTTTAGAGATATTAGAGTTCCCCGACCCGCGATTGAGAACAGTCGCGAAACCCGTCACAAACGTAGACGATGCCACTCGCACACTGCTCGATGATATGTTCGAGACCATGTACGACGCCCCCGGCATCGGTTTGGCCGCGACGCAGGTCAACGTTCACCGGCAGATAGTGGTGATGGATTTATCGGAAGAAAAGAACGATCCATTGGTGTTTATTAACCCAGAGGTGACCGTCCTAGCCGAAGAAACCGAGCCCTACGATGAAGGCTGTTTATCAGTACCTGGCTTTTACGAGGAGGTTGAGCGCCCCACTAAAGTCCGCGTCAAAGCTCTGGACCGCCATGGTGAGAGCTTCGAGCTCGAACCCTCTGGTTTGTTAGCGGTATGCATCCAGCATGAAATGGATCACCTTAACGGCAAGTTGTTCGTTGACTACATATCGCCCATGAAACGCCAACGCATTCGTAAGAAGCTCGAAAAGCAGCAGCGTCAACGCGGCTAACATTCGCTAATCCTGCGTTTACAACAGGGCCGACAGTTCACTGTCGGCCCTGTTGTGTTTCAGCAACACACACAGCGCCTAGCGCTAACAGTTTAGCCACATGCTGCGCAGTGTTATTCGACTATTGAGAAGTGTTTATGTCCGGTCTGCGTTTGATATTTGCGGGTACGCCCGATTTTTCCGCCCACCACCTGCAGACGTTATTGGATGCCAAGCACCAGATAGTCGGTGTCTACACCCAACCGGACAGACCCGCTGGACGCGGTAAGAAGCTTGTCGCCAGCCCAGTAAAGCAACTGGCCGAGGCGCATAATCTACCTGTATTCCAACCGCAAAACTTTAAAGAAGCAACTGACCTACAACAACTTCGTGAACTGCAAGCCGACATCATGGTTGTCGTTGCCTATGGCCTGTTACTGCCCGAAGCTGTGTTGAGCGCGCCAACGCACGGCTGTATTAACGTCCACGCCTCGCTGCTGCCACGCTGGCGCGGCGCGGCGCCGATCCAGCGAGCAATCGCCGCAGGCGATACGCAAACCGGCGTCACCATCATGCAGATGGACATAGGCCTGGATACCGGCGACATGCTCATAAAAGTTAACTGCCCCATTGAGAAAAATGACACAGGCGGTGAGCTGCACGACCGCCTGCTAACCCTCGGCGGCCCCGCGTTGCTCGAAGCACTAACGCAAGTCGAAGCCGCTCAGCTGACGCCTGAAAAGCAAGATGACACCTTGGCCAACTACGCCCACAAGCTCACCAAACAGGAAGCCGCCATCGATTGGACGCGCCCTGCGGCTGAATTGGATTTGATGATTCGCGCGTTTAACCCCTTCCCGGTGGCCTATTTCAGCGAGGGCAAGGACCGCATCCGTGTCTGGGAGGCGGTTGTGGTAGAACAAGAAACCGCTGCTGAGGCGGGGGCAATTCTTCAAGCCGATAACAACGGTCTGTTAATCGCCTGTGGTGGCGGCGCCCTGCTGCTCAAACAGGTACAGCTTCCCGGTAAAAAAGTACTGTCGATTAAAGACCTGCTCAATGGTCACCGCGAGCGTTTCGCCCAAGGAAAGCAACTTCCTATATAGACCAAGCAACTGCTTGTTTAACCCTAACAGGCTGTTGAAATTCGAAGAATTTCGGCACCTGATAGCGAAACATGGATGTTTCGTCAAAATCGGCGACTGCTAAGTTGTTGATTTTGTGAGAAAAGAGAAAATGACACTTTTCTCTTTTCGTGTTTGAAACAGGCAGGATGCCTTTTTCAACAACCTGCTAAGCAACCCAGCTCTATATTAAGCAAAGCCCGTCACCCGATTAAAGGAAAGCGCATGGCGCAGCAAGACTCAAAAAGCGACCCGCAAGCCACCACCAACACCGGTGCAGCTTTGCGTTTGGTCGCCGCCAGAACCCTCGCGCAAGTTCTCGACAAGAAAGCCTCGCTGGCGAGTTTAATGGCACCGGCGCAGGAAAAAGTAGCCGCGCAGGATCAAGCCCTCTTACAGGAACTGTGTTTTGGCACCCTGCGCTGGCAGCCACAATTACAATCGATCCTCGGCCGCCTGTTAGAGAAGCCGCTAAAGGACAAAGACCAGGATGTACAGGCGCTGCTATTACTGGGCCTCTACCAACTGCTTTATACCCGTATCCCTGATCACGCGGCACTCAGCGCAACCGTCGATGCCGCTAAGAAACTAAAGAAGCCCTGGGCACAAAAGTTAGTGAATGCCGTGCTGCGTAACTTCCAGCGCTCCCACGAGGAGCTAAAAGAAGCCCTCGCCAGCAGCCCTGCTTATTTAACGGCCCACCCCAACTGGCTACGCAAGCGTATAGAGAAATGTTGGCCAGAACAGGCCGAAGCTATCTTTGCGGCAAATAATGAACACCCGCCGTTTACGCTTCGTGTTGACTTAAAACAGCAGAGCCGCGAACAATTTCTCGAACAACTCAGTGGCGCTGAGCTCGATGGCAGTGCCGCACCGTTTAGTCGCTTTGGTGTAACCCTTGAGCAGGCCGCCAGTGTTGAACGCATCCCAGGCTTTGCCGAGGGAAAAGTCAGTGTGCAGGATGAAGCCGCCCAATTGGCTGCCGACCTATTGCAATTGCAACCTGGGCAGCAAGTACTCGATGCCTGCGCCGCCCCAGGTGGAAAAACCGGTCACATGCTGGAAGCCGAACCTCAACTGAGCTGCGTTACCGCACTCGATTTAGAGGAACGACGCTTAGTGCGTGTGCAAGAGAACCTCTCTCGGCTGCAAAAAAGCGCCAAACTGGTCTGTGCCGACGCCGGTGATTTGGACGCTTGGTGGGATGGACAAACCTTTGATCGCATACTTCTCGACGCCCCATGCTCGGCCACGGGGGTTATTCGACGCCACCCAGATATCAAACTGCTGCGTAAATCAGGAGATATTGCTAAGCTAGCCGAGTTGCAGCTGTCGCTGCTCAACGCGCTGTGGAAAACCTTAGCGCCTGGGGGGCGTTTGGTTTACGCCACCTGTTCGGTACTGCCGGCCGAAAACAGTTTGGTGGTTGAACAATTTTTAGCCGAGCAGAGCGACGCGCAACACAGCCCGATCGATGCCGACTGGGGAATTGCCCAGACCTGTGGCCGCCAATTGCTGCCACAAATTAACGGCCACGACGGCTTTTACTATGCCTGTATTAATAAAAAGAGCCTAGATTGATAAGCGCGCATAACAATAACAAGGCCCTCCCAAGACCATGAAAATCATTATCCTAGGTGCGGGTCAGGTGGGCGGCACGCTCGCACAGAACCTCGCCAGCGAAGCCAACGACATCACCATTGTCGATACCGATAGCGCGCGCCTTAGCGAGCTGCGCGACCGCCTCGATATCGGCGTGGTCAACGGTGAAGCCTCGCACCCGACGGTACTGGTTCAAGCCGGTATCGAAGACGCCGACATGCTCATTGCTGTCACCAACAATGACGAAATCAACATGATCGCCTGTCAGGTGGCCTACAGTTTGTATCGCACGCCCACCAAGATTGCCCGCGTGCGCGCTAACGCTTACCTTAATAAACCGCAGCTGTTTAACTCAGACAACATACCCATCGATGTTTTGATCAGCCCCGAGCGCTTGGTCTCTGACTATATTTTCCGATTAATAGAACACCCTGGCGCGTTACAGGTACTCGACTTTGCCGATGGCAAAGTACAACTTGTGGCGGTTAAAGCGTATTACGGTGGCCCACTCGTAGGCCAAGAACTGAGTTTCCTGCGCCAGCACATGCCGTCGGTAGACACCCGAGTCGCCGCCATCTACCGCCGCGACCGAGCAATCATGCCGGAAGGCTCAACGGTGATTGAAGCCGACGACGAAGTGTTCTTCATTGCCGCCAAGTCAGATATTCGCGCGGTCATGAGTGAGCTGCGCCGTTTAGAAAACCAATACAAGCGCATCATCATCGCCGGCGGCGGTAACATTGGCTTCCGCTTGGCCAAAAAGCTGGAGTCGCGTTACAGCGTTAAGGTCATTGAGTTTTTCCCAGAGCGGGCTAAGTATTTATCCGAGCGATTGGATCGCGCCATCGTACTGCAAGGCGGCGCATCGGATCAGGAGCTATTACTCGAAGAAAACATCGAGGACACGGACGTATTCCTTGCGCTCACCAACGATGACGAAGCCAACATCATGTCGTCAATGCTCGCCAAGCGTCTGGGCGCGCGCAAGGTAATGACACTGATCAACAACCCCGCCTACGTCGATTTGGTGCAGGGTGGCGAGATCGACATTGCCATTTCGCCACAACAAACCACCATCGGCAGCTTGCTGACCCACGTGCGCCGTGGCGATATCGTCAATGTGCACTCATTGCGTCGCGGTGCGGCCGAGGCCATTGAAGTGATTGCCCACGGCGATCAACGCACATCAAAAGTGGTTGGCAAAGCCATCGAAGACATCGACCTGCCGCAGGGCGCGAGTATTGGTGCGATCCTGCGCGAAACCGATAAGGGCAGTGAGGTGCTCATCGCCCACGACAACATAGTTGTTGAAACCGGTGACCACGTCATCGTTTTTCTTGTTGATAAAAAGCACACAAAAGATATCGAGCGGTTGTTCCAGGTTGGTTTTACCTTTTTCTAAAAATATGGCGCCACACAATGGCGCCCAACTCGCTAAAACGATGACACGGCGACACACCTTGATCGCCTAACAGGGATACAGCACCAGGCCATGCACTTTTCCATTATCTTTCGCGTTCTCGGCATTTTATTGATGCTGTTTAGCCTGACGCTGCTCCCACCTATTTTGGTGTCCCTGTGGTTTGAGGATCAAAACCACAGCGCCTTTTGGGTCGCCTTTTTTATTACCTTTAGCACCGGACTGGCCGCTTGGTTTCCAGTGCACAATATTCACCACGACCTGCGCACCCGTGACGGCTTTTTAATTACCGCACTTTTCTGGACCGTTTTGGGGCTGTTTGGGTCACTGCCGTTTATTTTTTCCACTGGCCTAGAGCTGTCTTTTACCGACGCGTTATTTGAATCCATGTCGGGCCTCACCACCACGGGTGCAACCGTCATAACCGGCCTCGACACACTGCCACAATCAATTCTCTACTATCGCCAGCAACTGCAATGGCTCGGCGGCATTGGTATTGTTGTCATAGCCGTGGCCATCCTGCCCATGCTCGGCATCGGCGGCATGCAGCTCTATCGAGCCGAGGCCCCAGGCCCCGTTAAAGACAGCAAATTAACGCCCCGTATTACTGAAACCGCCAAGGCTCTATTTGCCATATACCTCAGCCTCACTGTGCTCTGCGGCTTGGCTTACTGGTTTGCTGGTATGTCGCTGTTTGATGCCATCTGCCACGCCTACGCAACGGTTGCCATTGGGGGGTTTTCGACCCATGACGCCAGTATTGGTTTCTTCCAAAGCGAAACCATCATGGCCATCTGCACCCTGTTTATGATCGTCTCCGGTATTAACTTCGGCCTGCATTTTTTCAGCTGGCGCTCGCGCAGCTTATCGCATTTTCTGCGTGACCCTGAGTGTAGGCTCTACCTCAGTGCGATCTTAATCGGCAGTGTTGTGACCGTTGGACTGCTTTATTCCCTTGGTGTTTTCGGCCTGCAGGACAGCTTCAGTCACGGTATTTTCCAGCTGGTGTCGATCCTCACCACCACCGGCTTTGCCACCACTAACTTCAGTGCTTGGCCCAACGTATTGCCATTCATCCTGTTTTATTTCGCGTTTATGGGGGGCTGTGCGGGCTCAACTGGCGGCGGAATCAAGGTAATCCGGATTTTACTGCTCATCAAACAGGGCGGGCGTGAAATTAAACGGCTGATTCACCCCAACGCCATCATCCCCATCAAAGTTGGCAATACCAGCGTCTCTGACCGTGTTGTGGACGCGGTCTGGGGCTTTTTCGCCGTTTATGTGTTCGCCTTCTTCGTGATGTTTTTGGCGTTGATTGGCACGGGGCTGGATGTCGTAACCGCTTTCTTTGCCGTCGGCGCCTGCATCAACAACCTCGGCCCCGGCCTTGGTGATGTTGCCACTCACTATGGCAACATCAATGACCCAGCTAAGTGGGTGCTGTGTTTTGCCATGCTGCTAGGGCGACTTGAGGTCTTCACGCTACTGGTGCTGTTTAGCCCCATGTTCTGGCGTCGTTAACTCGCTGAGTGACCGAGCGCTTTAGAATCAGTATATTTTGGGTGCGCCCTCTGGCTGGACTTTAAAACGTTTGTACTCCCACTGATACTGCTCGGGAACATCGCGGATACACGCCTCAACGGTACGATTCAAGCCCGCCAATGCCGTGTGGCTGTCCCCGCTGTAGCAATCCTCATCAACCGCTTTAAACACCACGCTAAAGCCACCGCGCACTCGCTCGGCGTAACACGCCAATAAACGACAGTTGGTGCGCTTTTGTAAACTGTGTACCAGGGTCATGGTTAACGCCTGCTGGCCGAAGAATGGTACGAACTCGCCGCCACTTGTTTCGGGGACCTGGTCAGGCAGGATCGCCGTCAAGCCACCGCCGCGCAGAAACTTCAATAGTTTAGCCACACCACGGCTGCTGGTCGGCGCCAAACTGCCACCCTGCTGTTCACGCGCCGCGACCATAATATCACCCACCGAACTCATCGATGGCGGCTGAAACATCACCATCATCGGCGCGATTTCAGACATAAACCCACTGAATATTTCCCAGTTGCCCAAGTGCGGCGCCACCAATATGACGCCCTGACCTTTTGCCAACTCAGCTTCAATCAAGGTTTGATTACGCACCGTTTTAATTTTCGGTTTAAGCCATGTTTGGTAATCTCGCAACCACACAGCGGGGACTTCCAGCGCTAGCTGGCAGGTTTCAATCATGCTCTGTTTAGCTAGTCGCTCGCGTTCAGCAGCGGAGAGTTCGGGTAAACACAATTCAATATTCTTGCGTGTGACGCTCGCAAAGCGGCTGTTGCTGTGCGCCATCACCACACCAATAGCGGTACCCAAGGCGCGACTGAGCGAAAGCGGAAAGTGTGATGCCACTTTAATAAAACCAACCGCGAGCGACTCTTTTAAAGACGCTTTTTGATTATTAACTGTTGTCATTATTTACACTCAAGACCCACAACTCGATTGCGCTGGAGCTTACTAGAATCGCCCTCAACCCCCAACACACAAGGGCTAAAAACTATGACATTTACTCTATTTAACGTTCTTTATTGCTGTAGAAGCGCACCAATCTGAGCCCTGTATCAACTAACACCCACTTTCTGCCTCATTTTTAGTGGCTTACCTTGGTCGCGACCCCTTAGCAGGGCTATAATCTCGCCCTTTGTGCAGCTATTCCCTCAAGGTTTATGCCTAATGTAGGCGATGGCCATTAAATTCGAATTTTTTGCTGGAGGCGCAGACAACAGTGTCTGAGACTAACTCACCTGATCAAAAGCCTGACGTAGCTACTTTCCAAGGGCTGATTCTCGCCCTTCAACAATACTGGGCTCGCCAGGGTTGCGTCATCCTGCAGCCGCTGGATATCGAAGTGGGTGCGGGTACCTTCCACCCGTCGACCTTCCTGCGCGCCATTGGCCCGGAGACTTGGAACAGCGCTTACGTGCAGCCTTGTCGCCGCCCGACTGACGGCCGTTACGGTGAGAACCCGAACCGCCTGCAGCACTATTACCAGTTTCAGGTGATGATGAAGCCATCGCCAGACAACATTCAGGAACTCTACCTAGAGTCCCTGCGTGAATTGGGTGTTGATACCAACGTGCACGATGTGCGCTTTGTAGAAGACAACTGGGAATCGCCAACACTCGGCGCCTGGGGTCTGGGTTGGGAAATCTGGCTCAACGGCATGGAAGTAACACAGTTCACCTACTTCCAGCAGGTTGGCGGCATTGAATGCTTCCCGGTGACCGGCGAGATCACCTACGGTGTTGAGCGTATTGCCATGTACCTGCAGGGCGTCGATTCCATCTACGACCTGGTGTGGACCATTGGCCCAGACGGCAACAAAGTGACCTACGGTGATGTTTTCCACCAAAACGAAGTGGAAATGTCGCACTACAACTTTGAAGAAGCCGACATCGACTTCCTCTTCCAGACCTTCGACAAATGCGAAAGCGAGTCGGCACGTCTGATCACCAAGGGCCTGCCACTGCCAGCCTACGAGATGGTGATGAAGGCCTCCCACGCCTTTAACCTGCTCGACGCCCGTCACGCGATTTCCGTGACCGAGCGTCAGCGTTACATTTTGCGCGTGCGTACCCTGGCCCGCGGTGTGGCTCAGGCTTACTTCGACGCCCGCCGCAAGCTGGGTTTCCCGATGGCGCCAAGCGAGCTGAAAGATCAGGTGATGGCGCAACTTGCTGAACTCGAAGCCGCTGAAGCCAAGAAGGCTGAAAAAGCCGCGGCGAAAGCTGCTAAGAAAGCTCAAAAAGAAGGTGCGAAATAATGTCTGCTGATTTCCTCGTAGAACTGGGCACCGAAGAGCTGCCACCCACACAGTTAAAAACCCTGATGAACGCCTTTCGTCAAGGTATTGAGAATGGCTTAAAAGAGCTCGACCTACCCTATGACTCGCTGCAGGCTTATGCCGCACCACGTCGTTTGACGGTGGTTGCCAAACAGCTGGCCAGCCAGACGCCGACTCAAGAAATTACCGCCTGGGGCCCGCCGGCCAAGATCGCCTTTGACGCCGACGGCAACCCAAGCAAAGCCGCCGCCGCCTTCGCCAAGAAGAACGGCGTTGAGGTGAGCGATCTGCAAACCGCCAACGACGGCAAGATCGACAAGCTGATGGTTACCGTCACCAGCGGTGGCGAAGCCACCATTGATAAGCTGGCCGCGATTGTAGAAGCCTCTGTAAACGCCCTGCCGATCGCCAAGCGCATGCGCTGGGGCGCCAGCCGCACTGAGTTTATTCGTCCGGCGCACTGGTTAGTGATGTTGTTTGGCGATGAAATCGTCGACGCTGAGATACTCAATGTGAAGTCTGGCCGCCACACCCGCGGTCACCGCTTCCACTACAACCAAGAGCTGCAGATCGACAACGCCGCTGACTACCTGCAGAAGCTGCCAAACACAGCCTATGTGCAGGTGGATTACAGCGTGCGTCAGGACATTATCCGCGCCCAGGTTGAAGCCGAGGCCGCCAAGGTTAATGGCGTTGCCGTGATCGATCAGGACCTGCTTGATGAGGTCACCGGTTTGGTTGAATGGCCTGTCGCACTGACCGGCCGTTTCGATGACAGCTTCCTGGAAATTCCGTCTGAAGCCCTCATCTACTCGATGAAAGAGCACCAGAAGTACTTTCCTGTGGTCGACGGCTCTTGTGAAGAGGGGGGCAAGCTATTACCTTTCTTTATTACCGTGTCCAACATCGAGAGCAAAGACCCGCAACAGGTCATTAGCGGTAACGAGCGGGTGATTCGTCCACGTTTGGCTGACGCCGTATTCTTCTTTGAAACCGATAAAAAGAGCACGCTGAGCGATTTCCGCGAGCGTCTCAAACCTATCGTGTTCCAGGCGCAGCTGGGTTCTATCTTTGATAAGACCGAGCGCATCAAAGCCCTGGCCGGTGCCATCGCCGCGCAAATCGGCAGTGACGTCGCCAAAGCTGAACGCGCCGCCGAGCTGTGTAAGTCAGACCTGGTCACCAACATGGTTGGCGAGTTCGACAAGATGCAGGGTGTGGCCGGCTACTACTACGCCCTCAACGACGGCGAAGACGCCGAGGTTGCCAAGGCGCTGGACGAGCAGTATCTGCCGAAGTTCTCAGGCGACAAGCTGCCGACGACCTCAACCGGTACCATCATCGCGCTGGCCGATCGCCTCGACACCCTCACCGGTATCTTCGGCATTGGCCAGAAACCAACCGGTTCGAAAGACCCGTTTGGCCTGCGTCGTTCAAGCCTTGCCGCGCTGCGTTTGCTGGTCGGTAAAGAGCTGAGCCTCGATCTGAAAGCCCTGCTCACCCAGGCCGCTAAAGGTCACGGCGACAGCATTGAAGACGCCACCGGCACCGTTGAGACCTGCTTCACCTACATGGTTGAACGCTTCCGCTCTTGGTATGTAGAAGAAGGCATCGCCGCTGAAGTATTCCTGGCCGTAAGCGCCAAGAACCTCAGCGAGCCGCTGGACATCAACAACCGCGTACAGGCGGTTAACGCCTTCAGTAAGCTGCCGGAAGCTCAGGCTCTGGCGGCTGCCAATAAGCGTGTTTCCAATATTCTGGCCAAGCTCGAAGGCGACATTAACAGTGAGCTTAAAGCTGAGCTGTTGGTTGAAGATGCAGAGAAGGCACTGGCCAGCGCGGTTGCCGCCAAAGCTGAGCTGGTCGCCCCGCTATTTGCCGATCGCAAGTACACAGAGGCTTTGGCCGAACTGGCTAGCCTGCGTGAGTCTGTCGATACCTTCTTCGACGGTGTCATGGTGATGGACGATGATCTTGCGCTGCGCAACAACCGCATCGCGCTGTTGAATCAGCTGCGCAACCTGTTTCTAGAAGTCGCTGACATTTCCCTGCTGGCACCCAGTAAGGGTTAATACAGCCGTCGCTAATTATTCGAGTAAAGACTATGCAATTGGTTATTTTGGATCGCGACGGTGTCATCAATATGGACTCCGACGACTATGTTAAGTCAGTCGACGAGTTCCAGTTGATCGATGGCAGCGTCGAAGCAATCGCTCACTTACACAAGAGCGGTTTTACCGTTGTGGTGGCGACCAATCAATCGGGGCTAGCGCGCGGGCTTTTTGATCTCGACGATCTTGAAGCCATGCACGCCAAACTCAACGACGCCGTAATCGACGCGGGCGGCGAGTTGTCGGGTATCTTCTATTGCCCACACGGGCCCGATGATGGTTGCTATTGTCGTAAGCCAGAAACGGGATTGATTGATGCGATTGAGGCTGAGTTTGAAGTTTCAGCCGCTGGTAGTCCACTCATCGGCGACAGTATTCGCGACCTACAAGCTGGTTTAGACAAGGGCTGTGAGCCCATGCTGGTGATGACAGGTAAGGGTGAGGCCTCATTGGCAAAGCTACAGGCAAGTGACAATGACAGTGGTATCGTCATCGACAGTCTGCCGCAATTTGCCAACCTGCGCGCAGCAGCCGATTACATAGTTGACCATTACGTGGGTGATGAGAGCGCCTAATTTAGGCATCAAAAGAACCGGGAAGATAGCTCTACACCGTTCTTTTGATCGGCCAGCGGACCTATCGGTCAGAATTAGTGAATGTATAAAACGAATGCCAAGGGTTTATGTGCCTCAAACTTGCCCTTAATCACACCGCACCACGATCCCAAACACAACAATAAAGAGCAATATGCCAAACCTTCGCGCCATCTTGTTGTACATGATATTACTGCCCTTCGCGCTGATTTTTGGGAGTTTATGCGTCTTAACCTTCCCACTGCCTTATCGCCAGCGCTATAGCATTATCGTGAGCTTTAACCGCTTGGCACTTTGGGTCTTGCGCTGGTGTTGTGGCGTTAAACACACGATCAAGGGCGGCGATAACCTGCCAGATGTACCGTTTGTAGTGATATCCAAGCATCAGTCCGCCTGGGAAGCTTTCTTCTTACAGCTGCACTTTGCCCCCATATCGACGGTGCTCAAGCGCGAGTTATTGCGTATTCCAGGCTTTGGCTGGGGCTTAGCCCTACTAAGGCCGATTGCCATTGATCGATCCAATCCGCGCGAGGCCCTTAAAAAGGTAAAGCGTGACGGCATATTACGTTTGAGTGAAGGCAACAACGTACTGATTTTTCCGGAAGGGACCCGAACAGATGTAGGTAGCTCTGGTACTTACGCCCGCAGTGGTGCTGATATCGCCATCAACGCCAATGCGCCAATAATTGCAGTGGCACACAACGCCGGCGTTTACTGGCCCAAAACAGGCATCGCCAAATACTCAGGTACCATAGAGGTGTCTATTAGTGACCCAATTTACCCCGAAGGCCGTAATAGCAAGCAGCTCACCGCGGATGTTAAAGCGTGGATAGAAAATGAAGCTTCACAGATGCCCCAAAGTTGTTAATCTGAGCCTTTATTAATGAATAAATAAAAGACACATGACGTGTCTTTTTTTATATCTTCAATTCTTAATAGATTCATCGCTGTCAGTGCCTAAACCGCTATTACTGCACTAGACTCATCTTAGTCATGCGGCTCTGATACGTATGGATAACAATACTTAAGATTCAATGGATGAGAACTCGCTATGTTTAAGCCGTTTGCTCAATACTCTATGCCCACTGCGCTATTAGTGTTCTGTCTTTTTACTTTGACTGCCTGCAGTAAACCTCAGCCTCCCGTCAGCATCGCCATAAACCCTTGGCCTGGCTATGAGTTCCTTTATCTCGCCGAGCAAAAAGGCTTTTTTAAGCAGTTGGGGGCAAATATTAAACTGGTACAACTAAGCTCTTTGGGGGATGCCCAGCGTGCTTACGTCAATGGCCGTGTCGACGGTCTAACCAGTACCATCATTGAAGCCGTGCAGGTTGAACCTCTCGGTGGTAAACCTCTCAAGGTGGTATTAATACCTGATTACTCTAATGGGGGCGATGTTATATTGGCCCCTAAAACGTACCCAGATATGAACAGCCTGAAGGGTAAAACCATTGGCTGTGAAGTGTCTTCATTGGGGATTTTCATTCTTCAGCGGGCACTTACAAAAGCCGGTATGACGCTATCCGATGTAAACATTATTAATGTCGAACAAAGCAGCGGGCAAGCACGGCTCGCCGAAGGAAAAATAGACGCGTTTGTTTCCTACCCACCTGTTTCTGTCAAGATTCTCGATAGCGATGAGTATCATCAGATTTTCGACAGTTCACAAATTCCCTTTGAGATCATTGATACCGTTTCCATTGCTACAGATGTACTCGAGCAACAGCCTGAGCTTGTCATAAAATTGCATCAAGCGTGGCAAATGGCCCTGGATTACACCAACAGCAATCCCGAGGAAGCCTATCGAATCATGTCCGAGCGCGAAGGCATCAGCGCCAGTGATTTTAAAGATGTGCTCAACGATTTACAAATCCTTGATCGCTCCCAGCAAGTCGCTATATACAAAAGGCCTGAGGAATTTGAAGCTTCAGCGCGCGCCGTATGTGAGACTCTCGTGCACACGGATTCACTCTCTGTAGACTGCGAACAACTAGCACCACTTATGTACAGAGGGAAGATCTACAACAACTCAATATGAGCCTACTTAAAAGATTCCAAGGATCCCTCGCCTATAAACTGAACGCGCCCATCGCTGGCGTGACCCTAGTTATATTGGGTGTTTTGTTTGTATTGGTGTATTCAACCAGTGATAAACAGCTTGAAGGTAAAATACTCACCGAAGCACGCTACATCACTGACAGCATGGTCATTATGGCCGAAATGTCGGACAACGACGTCGAACTCACACGGGTCATCCATTCACTGGCCACCAGTCACAAAATACTGCGCTTATCTTTAATACGAAATAAAACAAAAGCCATCGTCAGCGATAACCACCAACAGTATTTAGGCAAGAGCATAGACGACACTATTAATTCTGAAGAGTTAGCAGCGCTTATCCAATACAGAGACATGGGCAATAAAGCAACTCTGTCACTCTTCCTCGACCGCACTTTTTATCAGGTAATGAACATCAACCTGATTGACCATGAAGTTAATCGCCTGCGTCCTTACACAATCCTGCTGGTCTACGACATGAGCGAAGGTATAGCGGCCATACAGCTTCAAGTATTCAACGTGCTTTTAACCGTCATGCTGGGTATGGGGCTGTCCTTGCTCACGGTTAACTACCTGCAGAAACGTTTGCTGTTAAAACCCATCAAAGACATGGTCGATATCATCAAGTTACAGCAACTTAGCAGTGAACCCATCGCCCTAGCCACCAACACTAATGATGAACTGGCCGAGCTCGCCAACAACTACAATCAACTGAATAAAGATAACGCCAAGCGTGCTGCAGAACTCAAAGAGACTCGTAAATATATTGATGGTATTACCAATCAAGTTCCCTTTCTATTGTCCTACATTGACTTGGATTTAAATTATCAATTCGTCAATGAGATGCACGAACAGTGGTTCCAGCGCCCAGTCAGCGACTACATAGGTCAACCTGTCGGACTTACCGGTGACGACGAAACACGTAAAAAAGTCGGCACATATCTAGAACTAGCACTCAGGGGAGAAAAAGTTACCTTCGACCTAGAGCTCCCTCCATCTCTTAGTCAAGATATCCGCTTTATCCGAGTTTGCTACCAACCCGATACCGATGAGCAAGGCACAGTACTGGGCCTATTTTCCACCATAGAAAATATAACCGATGCCCAGGCCACCGAAGAGAAATTTCAGCGGTACGCCAGTGATCTCGAGTTTCAAGCGTGGGCTTTAGAGGAGGCCAAAGAACAGGCCGAGGAGGCCACACATTCAAAGTCTGAATTTCTCGCCAACATGAGTCACGAGATACGCACCCCGATGAACGGCGTTCTGGGAATGTTGCGACTATTGGAAGGTGAACAACTAACAGAGCAACAGCGCCGATACGCTCACCTTGCCAAGTCCAGCGCCAACTCCCTGTTGATTCTGATTAACGACATTCTCGATTTCTCAAAAATTGAAGCGGGCAAGCTAGAACTGGAGACTATTGAATACAACTTATTCTCAGAGCTGGAAGATATTGCCGACAGTGCGGCTTTTACCGCCCAAGAGAAAGGACTGGATTTTCAACTGCGACTGCCCTTGTCTATAGAGCACAAAATCAAGGGTGACCCAAGCAGGCTGCGGCAAATCATCACCAATTTCACCAGTAATGCGATTAAGTTTACCCAACAGGGCTCCATTACTTTGGCTGTAGACGTTAGCGAAGAACCAGACATCGAAACACAGCTTATTTTTTCAATCAGTGACACGGGTATTGGTATACCCGCTGGCCAACAAGCACTGCTCTTTGAGGCATTTTCGCAAGTAGACGCATCAACTACACGCCAATACGGCGGAACAGGCTTGGGGCTTTCAATTGCCAAACAGTTAGTTCAGCTGATGAATGGCAGCATCGGCGTTGAAAGCAACCCAGGGCAAGGCAGTCGTTTTTGGTTCAGTATTCCGCTGCAGCCTGCCGGACCTCTCAAACCACTCGCTAAACTTTCGAAAACCCACAACATTCACAATGCTTGGGTACTTTCCCCCTATGGATATTTACCTGACTTATTGACACCACAATTGGAAGTGCTGGGTATTGACAGTGTTCACTCCATTAACACGGACGCGCAGAAAGTTTTCGACACAAACGACCTTAAGCGAGCGCTCACTTCTACCCAATCATTGATTATTGTTGACTCTGTGTTATTTGATGCTAGTACAGCAAGAGGCAAAAATCAGAGTTCTCTGGTGGAACTATTACTGGCTGCGATGCAATCCACAGGACAAGCACAGTGGTTGATGCTTAACCGACAACGCGAACTATCCTTTAAAGCACCTGGCCACACACACCTACTTAACATGCCTGCTACGCCTCGCAAGATCACCAAGGCATTACTGAATCCAGTTTCAATAACTCAGACCATCAAGCATGACACGCCACAATTAAAGAACAATACACCTCGAATATTGATCGTTGAAGATAACCTGATCAACCAGGAGGTCGCCCTTGCCACCCTAGAGGAGCTAGGTTACAGCGCTGACGTCGCTGACAATGGCCTAGCCGCGCTTCAGGCATTGGCTGATGCTCCGCCAGAAAAGCCCTATCTCCTGATATTCATGGACTGCCAAATGCCGGTCATGGATGGCTATCAAGCCACCGCAGCCATTCGTAATAAATCGCATAACATCCCGAACCCTCAGATTCCTATCATTGCTATGACCGCCAATGCGATGAAAGGCGACCAGAAAATCTGTCTTGATGCTGGGATGGATGACTACATTGCCAAGCCCATCGAGCCGGACATTATCGAAGGAAAACTCAATAAATGGTTAACCGTTGAGTTATTACCTGCCGCTGGCAACAACCTAAAGCACGAGGCTAGCGCCGCAGTAGAAACACCCGCTGCGCAAGTCCACACGGTTGATGCAGAGGTATGGGATAAAGCATCGCTTTATAAGCGCGTTAGAGATAAACCTGAGCGTGTTGCTAAACTCATTGGATTATTCCTTGATGACATGCCAAGCCGTATCACTGAAATGCAAACCTGCCTCGAACAAGGGCAAGCTGATGAAGTGGGAAGGTATGCGCACACGGTAAAAGGTGTAGTCGCCCATTTAGGAGGAAAGGTGGTCTACGAGCTGTCCGGTGAGATAGAGGCAGCAGGAAAAAAGAATGACCTCAATCAGCAGCGCACGCTGTGGAGTGCATTCAACAGTGCTTACCTCGAACTTCGGGGACTGCTAAGTGAAGAGTTCGATGACATAAACAAAAACCTGCCCGATTGATTACATAATCAACAGGCAAAAAAAACCGCCTAACTGGCGGTTTTTTACTTTAAGTAACCTTTCTTATACGTCGAGGTTTTCCACCGCTAGGGCGTTCTTCTCAATAAACTCACGACGCGGCTCTACCTGATCCCCCATCAGCGTGGTGAAAATCTGATCGGCGGATATAGCATCCTCAATGGTCACCTGCAGCATACGACGCGCCTCAGGGTCCATCGTGGTTTCCCACAACTGCTCTGGGTTCATCTCGCCCAAACCCTTGTAACGTTGAATACTGTAGCCACGGCGGGAGTCGGTCATCAGCCATTCCAGCGCTTCCTTGAAGGTTTCAACTTCACGCTGTCGCTCACCACGGGACATGAAAGCACCCTCTTCCAGCAAACCATTTAGTTGATGTCCTAAGCTCACAATCGACTTGTATTCACCCGACTGGAAAAAGTTGTGGGCAATAGGAAAATCGTTTGGCACACCGTGAGCGGTGATACGGATCAGAGGCAGCTGGAGATGGCGCTCGCTGTCTTCTTCAATAATCACTTCATAGCGATGACTGCCTGTGGCGTTACCCGTGTTCAAGCGCGCCAGCAGTTTTTCGGACCAGGCCTCCATTGAAGCCCTGTCTTTAAGGTCTTCATCATTCAAAGGCGGCAGGTAGATCAGTTGTTCAAGCACTTCCTTTGGATACAAACGAGCCAAACGATCGATCGTCGCCATAACACCCCTGTAATCCTTTACTAGCGTCTCTAGCCCAGTGCCACTAATGCCCGGTGCATCAGGGCTTGTGTGCAGCATAGAGCCATCCAGAGCGGCCTGAGTAAGGAACTGAGTCAGAGCTTCGTCATCTTTCAAGTACTGCTCTTGCTTACCCTTACTGATCTTGTACAGCGGTGGCTGAGCAATAAAAATGTGACCACGCTCGACCAACTCACGCATCTGTCGGAAGAAGAAAGTCAGCAATAGTGTACGGATGTGCGAACCATCGACGTCGGCATCGGTCATGATAATGATGCTGTGGTAACGCAGTTTCTCTGGATTAAACTCAGAGTTACCAATTCCACAACCCAATGCCTTAATCAGCGTGCCGACTTCTTGGCTCGACAGCATCTTGTCGAAGCGAGCTTTCTCAACGTTAAGAATTTTACCCTTCAACGGCAGGATGGCTTGCGTCTTACGGTCGCGACCTTGCTTGGCTGAACCACCGGCAGAGTCACCCTCCACTAGGTAAATTTCAGAAAGTGCTGGGTCTTTCTCTTGGCAATCCGCCAATTTACCCGGCAGACCAGCAATATCCAGTGCGCCTTTACGACGAGTCATATCGCGGGCTTTACGCGCCGCTTCACGGGCTCTTGCCGCGTCAATCATTTTACCAACAATCAACTTGGCTTCCTGTGGGCTTTCCAGCAGGTATTCGTTGAAAGAGATAGCCATCTCTTGCTCTACCGCGGTCTTCACTTCGGAGGAAACTAGCTTGTCTTTGGTCTGCGATGAGAACTTAGGGTCAGGCACCTTCACGGATATAATCGCCGTCAGACCTTCACGGGCGTCGTCGCCGGTGGTGCTGACTTTGTCTTTCTTACCCAAGCCTTCACGCTCAATGTAACCGTTCAAACCACGGGTCAAGGCCGCACGAAAGCCCGCCATATGGGTGCCGCCGTCACGCTGAGGGATGTTATTGGTATAGCAGTAGATGTTTTCCTGGAAGGAATCATTCCACTGCAGCGCCACTTCCACACCTACGCCGTCTTCTTCACGGAAGTTGCTGAAGTGCATCACCTTGTTGATCGGGGTCTTGTTGGTATTCAGGTAATCAACAAACGCTTTCAGACCACCTTCGTACTCGAAGATTTCTTCCTTGCCCGAGCGCTCGTCTTTCAGAACGATACGTACACCAGAGTTCAAGAAAGACAGTTCACGCAGGCGTTTAGCCAGTTGATCGAAGTGGAATTCGATATTAGTGAAGGTCTCGCCAGACGGATGGAAGCGCAGCTCAGTACCGCTGGTTTCACTGTCGCCCACAATGGTCAGTGGCGCCTGCGGCACACCGTGGACATAGGTTTGCTCATGAATCTTTCCTTGACGTCGAATGGTCAAGATCAATTTCTCGGACAGTGCATTAACAACCGAGACACCTACACCGTGCAGACCGCCGGATACCTTGTAGGTATTGTCATCGAATTTACCGCCAGCGTGTAGAACCGTCATGATTACTTCCGCTGCTGAAACACCCTCTTCGTGTATTTCAGTGGGAATGCCACGCCCATTATCGCTGACAGAGACAGATTCATCAGGGTGAATCACGACCTTAATCTCTGAACAGTGACCCGCCAAAGCTTCATCGATGGAGTTGTCGACGACCTCAAACACCATGTGATGCAGACCTGTACCGTCATCTGTATCACCGATGTACATCCCTGGGCGCTTACGAACGGCGTCCAAACCCTTCAATACCGTAATGCTGGACGAGTCGTAAGTAGTCTCTTCTGACATAGTTCACTCCAACGCGCTTGGCGTTTTTCAGCTGTCTTTATTGTTTTAATGTCGTCACCCTGCCCCATGGCAAAGGTCAATTCCGCGTTATCTGTGTCTGCTTTCGTTTATTCAGAGCCTTCTACACCGTCTGACACGGCACCATGTTCCACGTGAAACACTTTGGTTGTTTCCGTTGAACAAAACAACCCAGACCAAGCTTGCAACAAAACATCTTTCTCAACACCCGTCACAAAGACTTGAGTGTTCATATCACATAACCATTGAGCCAGCGTTGCTCGAAACCGAGCATCCAATTCAGCGGGTAGATCATCTATTAGATAAATACAGGTGCGCCCCGTTAACTGGCTAAACACCTGTCCCTGCGCAATCAATAATGCACAGGCTACAATTTTCTGCTGACCGCGAGATAAAGTATCCGAGGCCAAACCCCTTCCAATTGTAACTTTTACATCGGCTCTCTGCGGGCCCTGGCGGGTGTAACCCAAGTCCATGTCACGCTGCTGGTTAATCTCGAGTAATTCCTCAAGCGACTGTTCTCGGTCCCAACCACGGTAATACCCAAGCTTAACGTCATTCAGGTCTTCAAATCCATCGACAAGGGTTCTGTAAGCCTCTTTTAGCAACGAAAAGACCCGGGAACGCATATCATCCATCTGTGTGGACAATCGAGCTAATTCAGCATCCCACGGCGCTAATACCAAGCGATCTATTTTATCACGTCGGAGAAGACTATTGCGGTGTTTAAGACACTTTTGCAGTCCTTTCCACACGTTAATAAAGGATGGTTCCACGTGGAACACTAGCCAGTCTAAATATTGCCGCCGAACGCTGGGTGAACCATCCAGCAAATCAAACGCATTACTATCAATAGCAAGAACAGGTAGATTTTCTGCTAATTCAACTGCCGACAGAACGGTGCGTCCATCAATACGAATCAACCCATCCCCGTTGCGGGACCGTTGAACACCGACAGATACGTCGTCAGCAATACTTGATGAAGATATTAATCGACCAAACACCGTGAATTGATCCAGTTCATGGTTGATCAACGTCTTGTGCTTTCGGGAGCGGAAGGAGCGTCCAAGAGATAGGATATTAATTGCTTCAAGCAAGCTGGTTTTACCGCTGCCATTAGCGCCATAGATGATATTGAGCCGTGACGCTGGCTCAATATCAACAGACTTCAAATTGCGAAGGCTCTGTACCGACAGACGTCGGATAGACATAAAGAAGGAAGGTTCTAAATAAGCAAGTTCGCCTTACAATCGCATTGGCATAACAACATAGACAGAGTCGCCGCCATCAGGCTCTTCCAACAGTGCGCTGCTGTTGGAATCAGATAAGGTCATCTTAATGTTATCCGAACTCAGGACACCGCAAACATCCTGAAGGTAGCTGACATTGAAGCCGATCTCCAAGTCTTCATCGTTGTAATCAATCACAACCTGCTCTTCAGCTTCTTCTTGCTCTGGGTTGTTGGCAACTATTGTCAGCTGGCCTTTTGAAAAAGTTAAGCGTACACCGCGGTATTTTTCGTTGGAAAGAATTGCGGTGCGGCTGAACGCTTGGCGTAACTCAGTGCGGTTACCAAAGACCTCTTTGTTACCACCTTTCGGCAATACACGCTCATAGTCAGGAAACTTGCCGTCAACCAGCTTAGAGGTAAAGGTATAGGTCTCGGTGGCTACGCGAATATGATTGCCCCCAAGATTAACTTCAACATCGCCACTGCCGTCAAGTAAGCGAGCAAGCTCGACCACTCCTTTGCGCGGTAAAATAGCCTGTACAGGCGCTGGGGTAGATACTGAAATGGGGCGAGTACACATCGCCAGCCGATGCCCGTCGGTGGCTACGGCGCGCAGTTGGCCTTCCGTCACTTCCCACAGCATGCCATTTAGGTAGTAGCGCACATCCTGCTGGGCCATAGCGAAACCAGCTCGCTCGATCAAACGCTTAATGTCCTGCTGCTCACAACTGAAACGTAAATCGCCCTCAACAGGTTCAACATTGGGGAAATCCGACGCAGGCAGTGTCGATAGAGTAAAGCGGCTACGCCCAGACCTAAGTACAACGCGTTGATTTTCTTCAACAAAATGAAGGATCGCATCATCTGGCAGAGACCGGCAAATATCCACAAGCTTCTTTGCCGGTAAGGTTAGCTCACCACTCTCACCAGCTTCATCGAGCTGTAATCGTGCAATAATTTCAACTTCCAAGTCAGTACCAGTGAGGGCCAACTGATCATCATCGAGCACTATCAATACATTAGCCAATACAGGCAGTGTCTGACGACGTTCAACGACACCCGCTACCAACTGCAGAGGCTTTAATAAGGATTCACGCGATATACTGAATTTCATTTGATGATCTCTTAATGGTCTTAATTATTGTTAGTGGCTGATCTACCCTATAAAGCTGCGACAAGAAGCTTCGGTACTTAAAGTCGACTTAAATCCGTTCTGACATCACTATGACGTCAAAGAACGCTGCAAATTCTTCCAGTCTTCACGCAGATCAGGATCTTCCTCGCGAAGGGACTTAATCTTTCGGCACGCATGCAGCACCGTGGTGTGGTCACGTCCACCGAAGGCATCGCCAATCTCTGGTAGGCTGCGATTGGTTAACTCTTTGGCCAATGCCATGGCCATTTGTCTTGGGCGAGCCACGGAGCGTGAGCGGCGCTTAGACAACAGATCACTGATTTTTATTTTGAAGTACTCAGCGACAACCCGCTGAATATTATCAACGCTGACCTGTTTGTCTTGTAGGGCTAACAAATCCTTAAGTGACTCCCTTACCAAACCCACATCAATACTGCGGCCGGTAAAGTGAGCATTAGCAATTACACGCTTAAGTGCACCCTCTAATTCACGCACGTTTGAACGTATTCGTTGGGCTATAAAGAAAGCGGCATCGTGCGGTAAGTCAATATTTGCCTGCTCGGCTTTCTTCATCAAGATAGCCACACGGGTTTCCAGTTCAGGCGGCTCCACCGCAACGGTCAAACCCCAGCCAAAGCGGCTTTTAAGTCGTTCTTCCAAACCGTTAATTTCTTTCGGGTAGCGATCACAGGTCAGAATAATCTGCTGTCCACCCTCCAGCAAAGCGTTAAAGGTGTGGAAGAATTCTTCCTGGGAGCGCTCTTTGCCAGCAAAGAACTGAATATCATCAATTAACAGGGCGTCAACAGAACGGTAATAGCGCTTGAAATCGTTAATGGCATTGAGCTGAAGAGCCTTGACCATGTCAGCCACAAAACGTTCGGAGTGTAGATAGACCACTTTAGCGTTAGGGTTATTTCTAACCAGTTCATTACCCACCGCGTGCATCAAGTGTGTTTTACCCAAACCAACGCCACCGTAAATAAACAGCGGGTTATAAGACCCCCCCGGATTTTCAGCAACCTGACGCGCAGCGGCTAAGCCCAGCTGATTGGATTTACCACCAACAAAACTATCAAAAGTAAAACTCTGATTAAGATAATTGCGATGCTGTAAGCCCCCTTCAACATCAATTGCAGACGACCTCGACTTCACTGCGCCAATAATTGCGGGCTTAACATTAAGCGCGCGCCCTGAAGTCGGCACGGCTGACGACAAAACCAACGGCTCTGCCTGTGGTGTTTGATTCATTGCAGGCTGTTTGGCACTGGACATACCCGCTATTGCGGAATGGCCTGCTGGACTTTGACCACCATCCATAACCAAACCACCACTGGCATCTAGTACCAACCCGTCAAAGAGTTCTGCGGATGGCGCCGTGGCTGAAACAGCAGCCGTGCCGTTCTGCGTTACCTGATGTGAAACAACAGTAGGTGCTGGAGCGCTGGCCGGCACAACACCTGCAGCAGGAGAATAAGCTGGCCTAGCAGGCACGGAACGTCGCTGGTAACGGCTCACAGGTACTGAGGTAACGGTAACCGCTACCATCACCGTAGAATCACTGTGTTGACCGACCAGCTCGTGAATACGCTTAAGGAATTTATCGTTCACCCAATCCATCACAAAACGATTAGGTGCTGATAGAGACAGCCCATCTGCAGCACTGATATCGACCTTAAGAGGTCTAATCCATGTATTAAACTGCTGTATTGGCAATTCAGCTTTTAAGCTTTCCGCACACTTTTTCCAGATAGATTCTGGCAAAACACTCCCCTCGACAAGCACACACAGCGTTTTTAATTCACGCCTTTGTACGCTGCCTCAACCACCAAAAAGCACCCTTAATAAGAGTGCTAAAAATAGTCGAACATTGTAAAACGAGAGGGGAAAGTTATCCACAAAAGAACCATAACGAATTCAACAAAAACTAATTTTTCTTATTATTATCAATACGTTACCTGTAAATATATTTTGTTTCAGCAACAACCAGGATACCTTAAATACAACCACCACAGTTTCATATTGTTAATAACCCTGTGCAAAAGACATCTGCTGCCTTTTTCATGGGTAAACGCCTTTATTTAAGCTAGGGTTTATTCACTAAAAAGGTTGGCTTAATGGCAAATCCTCTATATAATCGCGCCTCTTTTTTGTGCACCTGAAGCTCAGCTTTTTTAATGCTCTGTGTGCTTATTCATCACTAGAAGTAAACACAGGCCAGACCCATGAAAAGAACATTTCAGCCAAGTAATCTAAAGCGCGCACGTACTCACGGTTTCCGTTCACGTATGGCTACTAAAAGCGGTCGCAAGATCCTTGCTGCACGTCGCACTAAAGGTCGTAAAGAGCTAGCGGCATAAGCTGCAAGCCGCGGATTAGCTACTTAAACTAAATTAAGTAGCTTCTAATAAGCCGCTGCGAATAGAAGGTACTGGTGTTTTGAGCAAGTCGTTTGGAAATAATCTTCGCCTGCTCAACGCCAGTGACTTTAAGGCCGTCTTTGATGATGCGCCAATACGTGCCTCCCATCAGCACCTGCTGATACTCTCTCGAAGCAACACTTCTGGCACGGATCAAGACACCACCAGCCCGACAGATATACCTCGTTTGGGATTGGTAATTGCCAAGAAGAATGTCCGCCTCGCCGTTGAGCGAAACCGCATCAAACGTATCGCACGTGAGACCTTCCGTTTACAACAAGACAAGCTACCTGGTGTCGACGCGGTTGTTTTAGCACGACGTGGTCTGGACTCTCTCGATAATACTGAGCTACACAAACTGTTTAATAAACAGTGGGAACGTATTATTAAGAAGGCAAAGCAAGTGTCATGCGACTCTTAACGCTCATTCGTTACAGTGCAAAATGGCTCGCAATTAAACTGATACACATCTATCGCTACTTTCTTAGCCCTTGGGTCGGCAACCAATGTCGTTTTTACCCAACCTGCTCACATTACACAGAAGAAGCCATAGAAATACACGGATTAGCGAGGGGGAGTTACCTTGGCGCCCGTCGCTTGCTAAGGTGTCACCCTTGGCACCCTGGGGGGATTGATCTAGTACCTGAAAAAACGGTCACTGAATCATCACAAGACACACCACACACACAACCACGGCAGTAATAATAAATGGATTGGCAACGCATTATCTTACTGGGCTCCATTGCTCTGGTATCAGTTCTGTTGATCAACGAATGGGGGGACTTCCAAGAAGCTCACCAACCCGTTATCACACAGCAAACCACGACAACGTCGACTTTGGCCGCCGCGCCTGTAATCGCATCACCCATCGCCGTTAGCAACAGCGATCTAAACAGTGATATTCCTCCTGCCACCAGCACCGACAGTGGTGAAACTGCCCTGAGCTTAACGCCGGCAGCAGCCAACCAACTGGTTGAGATCACCACAGATAAGCTCACTCTGCTGATCGATACCTACGGTGGTGATATCGTCAAGGTAGCCCTTAACGATCACCTCGAAGCGCTCGATAATCCCGATGAGCCCTTCGTACTGCTAAACCGCACCGAACAAACCACCTATATTGCACAGAGTGGATTAGTGGGAGCCAATGGCACCGACACAAGTGCCGGGCGACCTATCTTCAGCAGCGTACAAAATCAGTACCGCATGGGGGATGGCGAAGACAGCTTAAATGTTGATCTGCAATTCCAACAGGGCGATGTGCTGATCACCAAACGCTTTAGCCTGACCCGCGGTGACAACCTGGTTGAGATGGAATATCTGATCGACAACCGCGGTCAGAGCGACTGGAGCGCCAAAGTCTTTGGGCAAATCAAACGTGACAGTCACAACCCAGTTGTGACGTCAGGTATGGGCATGAAGCCATTCCTCGGTGCCGCGCTCACCACCCCTGAAGAGAACTACAAGAAGTTCACCTTTGATGACTTGGCCGATGAAGACCTCACCCGTAAAGGCGGCTTCAAAGTGTCTCTCGATGGCGGCTGGGTTTCCATGGTGCAGCACTACTTCATCAGCGCTTGGGTACCAAGTGCTGATGCCGCTAACAACTTCAGCTTGCGCAAAGGTAAAGGCGATATCTACCTACTTGGCTTTACAGGCCCAGTAACCACCGTCGCCGCTGGAGAGCAAGGTTCAATAAAGACTGGCTTCTACGCCGGCCCAAAGAACGTTGATCGCCTAGAAGAAATATCTCCCTACCTAGACCTCACCGTGGACTACGGCTGGTTGTGGTTTATTGCCAAGCCGTTATTCGCTGTACTGCAGTGGATCTACAGTTTCTTGGGCAGCTGGGGCTGGTCAATTATTGTCCTGACCATCATGATCAAAGCCGCTTTCTTCAAGCTATCGGCCACCAGCTATCGCTCCATGGCTAAGATGCGCAAAGTACAGCCGAAGATGGCCGAGATGAAAGAACGCTTCGGTGATGATCGAGCGAAAATGTCGCAGGCACTGATGAAGCTCTATAAGGATGAGAAGATCAATCCGCTGGGTGGCTGCCTACCCATCTTGGTACAGATGCCCGTGTTCATCTCTTTGTACTGGGTACTGATGGAAAGTGTTGCCCTGCGCCACACTCCGTTCCTCGGCTGGATTCATGATTTATCAGTAATGGACCCCTACTTCATCTTGCCTGTCATCATGGGTGTCACCATGTGGGTACAGCAAAAGTTGAACCCGACGCCTCCGGATCCAACACAAGCCAAAGTCATGCAGATGATGCCTTACGTATTCACCTTCATGTTCCTATGGTTCCCTGCGGGGCTGGTTCTGTACTGGGTTGTAAACAACACCCTGTCGATCGCCCAGCAGTATGTGATCACCAAGCAGATTGAAAACGCTGCCTAAGTTTACGTTTTCAACTTGTTAAAAAAGGAGCTTCGGCTCCTTTTTTTATGTTCAGGAGGAACGGTATGTCGTGGTGGCATGGATACCAAGAAGCGACAATGCCTACAGGATGTAGTGTCGATTTTTTCTCCTGCAAAACCGACACTTCTGCCCTCCCTGGCAATCGTATACCCTGAGTTCATGGACGAACAGGAAGGGTATGTTCAGTATGTAGCAGTGGCATGGATGCCAAGGAGCAACGATATCGCAACATCTACTACAGCCTTCCCATCCCCCTCTCGATTCAAGCACACCCCATATCCCTCCCCTACACTCTTCAGTAACCTTGGCCACAGGCTGAGACTCACGCATAATGCGCGCCCTAGAGCGTTATACCTTACTTATCAACAGCCAAAGAGAGCTCCATGATAGCCAACACTGAAACCATTGCCGCCATCGCAACAGCACCCGGAAAAGGCGGTGTCGGTATCATTCGTGTATCAGGCCCCAAAGCTCGAGAGCTCGCTCAACAGGTTATAAAGAAAGACCTAGTCCCCAGACAGGCCCACTACGGTGCTTTTTACGAGGTCGATGAAAACGGCAAAGAAGACATTATTGATCAGGGTATCGCTCTCTTTTTCCCAGCCCCACACTCCTTTACCGGTGAGGACGTACTGGAACTGCAAGGCCATGGCGGTCCCATTATTCTCGACTGCCTATTGCGTACGCTGACCCGCCAAGGTGCGCGCATGGCTCGTCCAGGCGAGTTCTCCGAGCGGGCCTTTCTAAACGATAAGCTCGACCTCGCGCAAGCCGAAGCCATAGCCGACTTAATAGAAGCCTCGTCCGAGCAGGCCGCTCGCAATGCCCTGCACTCTTTACAGGGCGCCTTTTCCAACCAAGTACATACACTGGTTGAGCAGCTTATTGGCCTGCGTATTTATGTAGAAGCCGCCATCGACTTCCCCGAAGAAGAAATTGATTTTCTCGGCGACGGTAAGGTCGCCGGAGACCTGCGCGGTATTATCAATCAATTACACCAGGTTAAATCAGAAGCTAAACAAGGTGTTTTGATCCGCGAAGGTATGCGCGTGGTCATTGCAGGTAAGCCCAACGCCGGTAAATCCAGTCTTCTCAACGCTCTTTCCGGTCGTGACAGCGCCATCGTCACCAGTATTGAGGGCACCACCCGTGATGTCCTTCGTGAGCACATCCACATCGACGGCATGCCTCTGCATATTATTGATACCGCAGGGCTGCGCGACAGCCCTGATGAAGTGGAACAAATTGGGATTGAACGCGCATGGCAGGAAATCCACAAAGCCGACCAGATTCTACTGGTGGTGGATGCCAACAGTACCGATGAAACAGACCCTCATAAAATCTGGCCTGAATTTGTTGACCAGCTCAACTCAGATGATCACTTAACCGTTATCTGGAACAAGAGTGATTTAGCGGGTGATAAAACCCACAGTCAAAGCGAATACCCTCAACTCGCGCTATCGGCTAAATCTGGCACTGGCATGGAGCTGCTACGCGATCACCTGAAAAAGAGCATGGGTTATACCAACAATACCGAAGGCGGTTTTACCGCACGTCGCCGTCACCTAGACGCTATCGCACGCGCTGAAGAATTTCTCGACACAGGAGAGTCACAACTACTGAATATGGGCGCGGGTGAACTACTGGCTGAAGACTTACGACAAGCGCAAAACGCGTTAAATGAGATTACTGGAGCATTTACGCCGGATGACCTACTAGGTCGAATATTTTCCAGCTTCTGCATAGGTAAATAAGTGTAAGGATAATTAGCTTAACTGCAGCCGGTACAAGGTTAATACCAGCCTTATACAACCGTTATCTACTGCCTTTTATCAACTAAACAGTATTTACACTTCATACAAGCTTACTAACACCTTATAAAGCGCTTATCTCCAACACTTGCCCTACAAAGTAATTTATATTTTGATTGCCGTCAGGGCTGTGAATAACGTCTGTAACGAGAGTTAAGTAACGCTTGGATAGAAATGTGTGTAACTGCACTTTTACTGAAAACCCCTAAAGTATCCACATTACATCCGCAGCTTGTAAGCAGGATTTGATCAGGAAATACCGTCTTGATACGGTTCTTTTACCGATTGTAACCTGTTGATATATATAAAAAATATTTGAATACCCACAGAAAACACCCTCACCATTAATAACAATAAACATAAGTACATATATATTCATATACATACTTATCTATCTATATATTTATATTCTTATAAGAATAAAAGATTAAATAAAAAGAGTGAGATGATCTTTTGAACAAGACAGCAAGCCAACATATACTGTGCGCCCTCTCGGGTTAGCTGTGCCTGAGTCACAACGAGATTGAGTTATGGATTATCCGCAACGCTATGACGTTATCGTCATTGGTGGTGGTCACGCTGGAACCGAAGCCTGCTTGGCAGCTGCACGCATGGGCTCGCGCACCCTATTGCTTACCCATAACATCGAAACCCTCGGCATGATGTCCTGTAACCCCGCGATCGGTGGCATTGGCAAAAGTCATCTCGTTAAAGAAATTGACGCACTCGGTGGTGCGATGGCTCTGGCCACGGACAAGGGCGGGATTCAATTTAGAACCCTCAACGCTCGCAAGGGACCAGCCGTTCGGGCAACTCGTGCGCAGGCTGACCGAGCACTTTACCGAGCAGCGATTCGAGAGATATTAGAAAACCAGCCAAACTTGGATATTTTCCAACAGCCCGCTGACGATCTGATTGTTGAAGGCGAACACGTCATGGGCGTGGTTACACAAATGGGCGTCAAATTTTACGCGCCGAGTGTTGTCTTGACCGTAGGTACCTTCCTGGGTGGCGTGATTCACATAGGCCTGGACAACCACTCTGGTGGTCGTGCAGGCGATCCGCCATCGATAGCCTTGGCTCAGCGCCTGCGTGAGCTGCCCCTGCGTGTAGATCGCTTGAAAACCGGTACACCGCCGCGCATTGATGCACGCAGCGTCAATTTTACTGGCCTTGAAGAGCAGTATGGGGATGAGAAAACCCCCGTGATGTCCTACATTGGCAAGCAATCAGACCACCCTGAACAGGTTTGTTGTTGGATTACTCACACCAATGAGAAAACCCACGATGTGATTCGTACTGGCCTCGATCGATCACCCATGTACACCGGTGTCATTGAGGGGGTAGGCCCGCGCTACTGTCCGTCGATTGAAGACAAAATTAATCGCTTTGCCGATAAAAACTCACATCAGGTGTTTATCGAGCCCGAGGGTCTTAAAACTCACGAACTCTACCCCAATGGTATTTCAACCAGCTTGCCGTTTGATGTGCAAGTGGACCTCGTACGCACGATCAAAGGCTTCGAAAACGCGCACATTACGCGTCCAGGTTATGCGATCGAATACGATTACTTTAATCCTCAGGATTTGAAGTACAGCTTCGAAAATAAGTGCATTGAAGGTTTGTTTTTTGCTGGCCAGATCAATGGCACCACCGGTTACGAAGAAGCCGGTGCTCAAGGCTTACTGGCGGGTGCTAACGCCGCTCTCAAAGCGCAAGATAAGGAAGTTTGGTGTCCGCGTCGCGATGAAGCGTACATTGGCGTTCTTGCCGATGACTTGATCAGCATGGGGACCCAGGAGCCTTATCGTATGTTCACCAGCAGAGCGGAATACCGCTTGCTGCTACGCGAAGACAATGCCGATCTGCGTTTGACCGAAAAAGGACGTGAATTGGGGTTGGTTAACGATACCCGCTGGGCGGCCTTCAGTGAGAAACGTGAAGCCATTACCTTGGAAAAACAACGCTTGCGTGAAACCTGGGTGCAGGCTGGCAGTGCTGAGGCTGAGTCTCTGGAAGACAAACTTACCTCTGCGCTTACTCGCGAGTACAGTCTGCACGATCTGCTTAAGCGCCCAGAGTTGAAGTACGCTGATGTTGGTAACCTCAAGGGCGGGGGCGTAAGCGATGAGAAGGTTTCCGAGCAGGTTGAAATCGAGGCCAAATACGCCGGTTACATTGATCGTCAGCAGGAAGAGATTGATCGTCTGCGCCAACATGAAAATACAGTCATACCAGAGACTTTTGATTACAGTATTGTTGAAGGCTTGTCGAATGAAGTGAAGCAAAAGCTGATACAAGCTCGCCCAGAAACCTTGGCGAGGGCCTCTCGAATTCAAGGCATTACGCCAGCTGCGGTTTCACTGCTGCTGGTTTACTTGAAGAAACAAGGCTTGCTTCGCAAGGCCGCTAAGTGATGCCTAATATGCAAAACGATGTTGTAAAGAACAGTGTTCAGCAAGAACTCACGGCCATGCTCAGCAAGGGTTGTGATGAGATGAATATCGAGGTCACAGCCGTACAAAAAGCGTCGCTGATCGAGTATATCCAGCTATTTGAAAAGTGGAACAAGGCCTACAACCTCTCCGCAGTGCGCAATGTACGACAAATGATTGGGCGTCACCTGTTGGACAGTTTAGTGGTGGCTCCACTGATCGAAGGAGACCGTTTTATTGATGTTGGCACCGGTGGTGGGTTGCCGGGTATCCCGCTGGCGATCATGTATCCCGAACGTGAATTCAGCCTGCTTGACAGCAATGGCAAGAAAACCCGATTTTTGTATCAAGTGAAAACACAGCTGAAGCTCGACAACGTCACGATCGTGAATGCGCGGGTAGAAGCTTTCCATCCAGATAAATTATTTGATGGTGTGATCAGTCGCGCCTTTGCCAGCCTACTAGACATGACCACTGGCTGTAAGCACCTTTTGACTGAAGGGGGGCGCTTTTGGGCTCTGAAGGGGATCTACCCAGAAGATGAGTTGAGCGCTCTGGAAAAAAACTATAAGGTCATTGGATCATACCCTCTGCGCGTGCCTGGCGAGGAAGGCGAGCGCCACCTACTCGCACTTACCCCTTAACATCGGTAAGCCCTTTCTGTTGTGCGTCTGCGCACCAAGGACAATAAATTGAGCAAGATATACGCGATCGCCAATCAAAAAGGCGGAGTCGGTAAAACCACCACCTGCGTTAATTTGGCCGCGTCGCTCGTAGCCACAAAAAAACGTGTGCTGCTGATTGACCTGGATCCTCAGGGTAATGCGACCATGGGCAGTGGGGTAAATAAGGCCGAGCTAGAACTATCGGTATACGATGTCTTGGTCGGTGCTTGCAAGCCAGATGATGTCATTGTGCAGTCGCCATCAGGCAAGTTTGATATGTTGCCCGCCAACGCTGATTTGACCGCGGCGGAGGTCGAGATGCTTTCCCTGGATAACAAAGAGTATCGCTTGCGCGTGGCGCTCGATGGCATCATTGCCAATTACGATTATGTCGTTATCGACTGTCCGCCTTCGCTCAATATGCTAACCGTGAATGCACTGTCTGCGAGTGATGCCGTCATCATTCCCATGCAGTGTGAATATTACGCTCTGGAAGGTTTGTCGGCATTGGTGGGCACCATCACCCAGATTCAGCAGTCATTGAATCCTAGGTTATCGATCGAAGGCATTCTTCGAACCATGTATGACCCACGCAATAGTCTGACAACAGATGTTTCCGCTCAACTTTCGGAATACTTTGGTGACAAGCTTTATCGTACCTGTGTGCCACGGAATGTCCGCTTGGCTGAGGCGCCTAGTTATGGGCAGCCAGCATTGGTCTACGACAGGCAGTCCAAAGGTGCCATCGCTTATTTGGCTTTGGCTGGCGAATTACTGCGTCGCCAAGAAGCCATCAAAGGCAAGAAAACCGATGCAGTTACGGCTTAGTTGCTCCCAAGTCTAAGTTAAGCGTACTGTAACCACCCAATTGATACTTAAGCCCGCACTATGCGGGCTATTTTGTAAGGCAAAGAGCGACATGGCAGGGAAACGAAAAGGATTAGGGCGCGGCTTGGACGCCCTTTTAGGGGGCGCTACCGGCGCCCATGCTGCAGAGGCTATTGCTTCGGTGGCGGCCTCAAGCGCTGCCGCAGAAGATCTTGATGGTAAGCTGACTCACCTGCCCGTTGAGTTTATTCAGCGGGGTAAGTACCAGCCACGTCGTGATATGCATCAAGAAGCGCTCGAAGAGTTAGCAAATTCGATCAAAGCGCAGGGGGTCATGCAGCCTATTGTTGTTCGGCCAGTTAATCAGCAAGGCGCAGACACCCGCTATGAAATAATTGCTGGTGAGCGTCGCTGGCGCGCGACCCAGTTGGCTGGCTTAGATAAGATCCCTGCCGTTATTCGTGATGTAAGCGATGAAGCGGCAATCGCCATGTCGTTGATCGAGAACATTCAACGAGAAGATCTCAATCCGATGGAAGAGGCGGTCGCTCTCAAGCGTCTGCAAGATGAATTTGAGTTGACCCACCAACAAGTGGCTGAGGCCGTGGGTAAGTCACGTACAACGGTGACGAATTTATTGCGTTTGATGGGCTTAACCGAAGATGTGAAAACCATGCTTGAGCATGGTGATCTTGAAATGGGGCACGCGCGCTCTATGTTGTCACTCGATGCCGCTGAACAACGCGATGTGGCGCGCCAGGTTGTCGCCAAAGGGTTGTCGGTGCGACAGACTGAGGCATTGGTGCGTCGGGTTCAGGAAGGTTATCTAACGGTTACCCCTGTTGCGAAAGTTAGCAACGATGTCAAAAAGCTGGAAGAGGGTTTATCGCAAAAGGTTGGTGTTCCAGTCACGCTTAGTCACAACGCTAAGGGGAAGGGGAAATTAGTTTTAAATTACAATAGCTTAGATGAACTTGATGGAATATTAAGCCACCTAGGTTACAGCGAAGAATAACGGCTCAGTGACGTTATTGATTGAGCTGGGTTGATGGCAGCCACAGCCCTTATTTTAGGTTGCTTGGAACAGTCATTATCCCTATAATTTGCGTCGCCTAATTTCACATGAAAATTAGGCGTATTCGGTGCAGAACTAACGGATTGTTAGTCGCGAGCGTAACCAGAGAAGTGTCGCCTTGACTAGCATAAAGAAACCGCCAGTAAACCGTATCCCGCTGATTCAGCTAGGGGTGTTGGTGCCCTTCACGTTGGCAATACTGGTCGGAATCGATCAAACGCGAGCCATGTCAGCCTTTTGCGGTGGACTACTTGTTGTTATCCCTCAGTCTTATCTCGCCGTATATGCCTTCAGATACATGGGGGCCCGATCAACTAAACAGATTGCGCAGTCATTTTATCGCGGTGAAGCGGGTAAATTTGTACTTACTTTCATCGGTTTCGGCTTGGTTTTTCTGTTATTCACGGCTGTAGACTTGCCGACTTTGTTCGCAGGCTATACCTTAATGCTCGTAATGCAGTGGTGGTTGACCGCAAAGGCGCTTTCTAAGCCATATTAATTGGCTGAAAGTGCGATGAAAAAGCTGTTTTGAAGTGTTTTAAAAGACTTTTCCTCGGTAATCGAGAAGTTAAAGGTCTTTTAAAACTTTTTAAAACTTAACGGTGCTTGAGGAAACTATGGCAAGCGAACAGACAGCAACTGGATATATCCAACACCACTTGCAGAACCTTGCGTACGGCAAATTGCCGGAAGGTTATGAACGAGTGGATGCAGAGGGCAATGCAACTGTCCTTGAAAACGCAACTTGGACTCTGGCTCACACAGCGCAAGAAGCGGCTGATATGGGCTTTATGGCGGTTCACCTTGATACTCTTGGGTGGTCGTTATTTTTAGGTGTGCTTTTCAGCTTTCTTTTTCATAAAGCTGCAAAGAATGCCACCACTGGCGTGCCAAGTGGTTTACAGAGTTTTGTTGAGATGGTGGTTGAGTTTATCGACAACACCGTTAAAGATACTTTTCATCACAGCAGTAAGATCGTCGCGCCGATGGCACTGACCATCTTTGTCTGGGTGTTCTTTATGAACGCTATGGATTTGATACCGATTGACTGGCTGCCAATGGTTGCGCAGCAAGTAACGGGTGACTCGCACTTGTTCTTTAAAGTGGTACCAACAACCGATCCAAATGCAACATTGGGTATGGCGTTGGGTGTGTTTGTTTTGATGATCGGTTACAGCATCAAAAACAAAGGCATTGGCGGCTTTATGAGAGAGTTGGCTCTGCACCCGTTTAATCACCCGGTAATGATACCGTTCAACCTGTTCTTAGAAGTGGTTGGTCTGATTGCTAAGCCTATTTCTTTGGCGTTGCGACTGTTTGGTAACCTTTACGCGGGTGAAATGATCTTTATTCTGATTGCGCTGCTTTACTCTGCCGGTCTCGTCTGGGGACTTGGTGGTGGTTTGCTGCAATTAGGTTGGGCAATTTTCCACATCCTTGTGATTGCCCTGCAGGCGTTTGTATTTATGGTGTTGACCACCGTATATATGGCCATGGCACACGATGTGGATGAGTCTCACTAAGCTGCCCCCTATAATTTAGGTTCAGCTTAGTAACAAATTTTGGCTGTCGCTTGGCCTTGTAAGAGAATGTGCGACAGCCGAATAACTTTGTAATTTTTAACTTTAATTTTGATAACTTTTGGAGAAAACAATGGAAGCACTTGGTCTGGTATACATCGCAGCTTCACTGCTGATCGGTTTGGGCGCTCTGGGTACTGCTGTAGGTTTCGGCCTTTTGGGCGGTAAGTTGCTAGAAGGTTCAGCTCGTCAGCCTGAGCAAGGTCCTGCTCTTCAAGGCAAGATGTTCTTGATGGCTGGTCTGTTGGACGCTGTTCCAATGATCGGTGTAGGTATCGGCATGTTCTTGATCTTTGTTGTTGCACCTGGCCTAGCGGCTTAATTAACACCTCTTCTTTATAACCTTTCCTTAAAGAGCAATGAGGTGTTGGTGTGAACATTAATTTGACTTTGATCGGCCAAACGATTTCGTTTGCGCTCTTCGTGCTATTTTGCTCGAAGTACGTATGGCCTGCGCTTATTTCCATTATGGAAGAGCGTGAAAAGAAAATCGCCGATGGTCTGGAAGCTGCAGAGCGCGCTGATAAAGATCTTGAGCTGGCCCAACAAAAGGCCGTTCAGCAAATGCGCGAAGCTAAAGATGAGGCGGCTGGAATTATCGAGTCTGCCAATAAGCGTGCTAGCCAGATTGTTGAAGAAGCTAAAGATCAAGCGCGCGCCGAAGGCGACCGCTTGAAAGCTGCTGCTGAAGCTGAAGTTGAGCAGCAAGTGAGTCGTGCAAAAGAAGAATTGCGCGGTAAAGTTGCTGCTTTGGCGTTAGCAGGTGCTGAAAAAGTACTTGGTGCGTCAATTGATCAGAAAGCTAATAGCGAACTGGTAAGCCAGTTAGCAGCCGATCTGTAAGCGAGGTACACAATGGCCGAACTTACTACTATCGCCAGACCCTATGCAAAAGCAGCGTTTGAATTTGCTGATTCAGCAAATGAGCTGAGCAAGTGGTCTGAGATGTTAGCCCTGGCGTCAGCCGTGGCTCAACAAGACAATATGAAATTGGTATTGGCGTCGCCAGCTATCACCGCAGAAAAGAAAGCTAAGTCTTTCTTAGAAGTATGCGGTGACGAGCTGAATGAATCGGCGGCAAACCTAATTTCAAACTTAGCGGGCAACAAGCGCTTACAAGTACTTCCTGAAGTTCAGGAACTCTTTGAGCTGCACAAGGCCCAGCGTGAGAAATCTGTCGACGTTGAAGTTACGACTGCGTTTGAGCTTTCCGGCGAGATACAAGACAAGTTGGCGAAGGCACTAAGTGCCAAGCTGGACCGTGAAGTAAACGTATCTACCTTGGTAGATAAGTCCCTGTTAGGTGGAGCATTAGTCCGCGCAGGCGACACGGTAATTGACGGTTCGGTGCGTGGTCGTTTGACCAAGCTCGCCGAAGCAATGAACTCCTAATTCTGCGTATATAGACGCAGGATACTGAGGAACAGAGCATGCAACAGCTGAATCCTTCTGAAATCAGTGAAATTATTAAGCAGCGCATCGATGGTTTGGATGTAACTGCTAAGGCCCAAAATGAGGGCACCGTCGTTTCTGTAACTGACGGTATTATTCGAATCCACGGTCTACAGGACGTGATGTACGGCGAAATGATCGAGTTTGAGGGCGGCGTCTACGGTATGGCGTTGAACCTTGAGCGCGATAGTGTTGGTGCAGTAGTCCTAGGTGACTACCAGGGTGTGGCTGAAGGCCAGACTTGTAAGTGCACCAGCCGTATTCTGGAAGTGCCAGTTGGTCCTGAGTTGCGCGGTCGCGTTGTAGACGCACTGGGTATCCCAATCGACGGCAAGGGTCCAATCGGCGCCACTCTGACAGATGCAATTGAAAAAGTTGCACCTGGCGTAATTGAGCGCAAGAGTGTTGACCAACCTGTACAGCTGGGCCTTAAGGCGGTTGACGCCATGGTACCGGTAGGTCGTGGCCAGCGTGAGCTGATCATTGGTGACCGCCAGACAGGTAAGACTGCGATTGCTATCGATGCGATCATCAACCAGAAAGGCACTGGCGTTACCTGTGTCTATGTGGCTATCGGTCAAAAAGCTTCTTCTGTTGCTGCGGTCGTACGCAAGCTGGAAGAGCACGGCGCTATGGCTCACACCATTGTTGTGGCGGCTACCGCATCTGATCCAGCGGCTATGCAGTTCTTGGCTCCGTTTGCTGGTACCACCATGGGTGAGTACTTCCGCGACCGCGGTGAAGATGCGCTGATCGTACACGACGACCTGACCAAGCAAGCTTGGGCTTACCGTCAGATATCCCTGTTGCTGCGTCGACCACCAGGTCGTGAAGCTTACCCAGGCGATGTTTTCTACCTTCACTCTCGTTTGCTTGAGCGCGCCTCACGCGTAAACGCTGAGTACGTAGAAAAATTCACCAATGGTGAAGTGAAAGGTAAGACCGGTTCTTTAACCGCTCTGCCAATCATTGAAACTCAGGCTGGTGACGTATCTGCATTCGTACCAACCAACGTGATCTCGATCACCGATGGTCAGATCTTCCTAGATACTGACATGTTTAACGCTGGCGTACGTCCTGCAATGAACGCCGGTATTTCTGTATCGCGTGTTGGTGGCTCAGCACAGACCAAAGTTATTAAGAAGCTATCAGGTGGTATTCGTACCGCATTGGCTCAGTACCGTGAACTGGCCGCTTTCGCCCAGTTTGCCTCTGACCTTGATGAAGCGACTAAAGCGCAGCTCGATCACGGTGCCCGTGTAACTGAGTTGATGAAGCAGAAGCAATACACCCCTATGTCTATCGCAGAAATGGGTGTCATTCTCTTCGCCGCTAACGAAGGTTATTTGAAGGACGTAGAAGTTGCCAAGATTGGCAGCTTTGAAGCTGCTTTACTTTCTTACATGAGCAGCGAAAACGCTGACCTGATGAAGAAAGTAAATGAGTCTGGCGGTTTCGACAAAGAAATCGAGTCTGGATTCAAAGCCGCTCTCGACAAATTCAAGTCTACTCAGACCTGGTAATAAAGGCTTCGCGAGCACCGATGGTGCTCGCGACTCACTGAAACTATGATGAATTTGTTTGGGGGCCGGTAATGGCAAGCGGAAAAGAGATACGTACTCAAATAACGAGTATTAAAAGTACGCAGAAAATCACTAGCGCCATGGAAATGGTTGCGGCGAGTAAGAAGCGTAAAGCGCAAGACCGCATGCAGTTAGGTAAGCCTTATGCCCAGCGTATTCGCTCGGTGGTAGGTCACATTGCCAGCGCCAAGCCAGAATATAAGCACCTGTTTATGCAGGAGCGTGAAGTTAAGCGCGTTGGCTTTATTTTGGTTTCTACCGATCGTGGTCTATGTGGTGGTTTGAACACTAATATGTTCAAAGCAGCCATAAAGGACATGAAAGAGTGGAGCGATAAAGACGTCGAAGTCGACATCTGCGTCGTTGGTGCTAAAGCAGCCGCCTTCTTTAATAGTTATGGCGGTAATGTTGTTGCTGCTGTGCGTGATCTTGGTGAAGATCCATCCGTTGCTGAGTTGATCGGCAGCGTGAAAATCATGCTCGACTCTTTTGCTGCAAGCAAAATTGACAAGCTGTACCTGGTAGGCAACGAGTACGTCAATACGATGACTCAAAAGCCTTATGTAAACCAGTTACTGCCGCTGCAAGCTGACGAGAATGAGAAGCTGCAACACGCATGGGACTACTTGTACGAGCCTGAGGCAGAAGCTCTGCTAGAAGGTTTGTTGATTCGTTATATCGAATCTCAGGTATACCAAGCAGTTGTAGAGAACGGCGCATGTGAACAGGCCGCACGTATGATGGCGATGAAGAGTGCCACCGATAATGCGGGCGATTTGATCGACGATTTGCAACTGGTCTACAACAAGGCCCGTCAAGGCGCGATCACACAAGAGCTGTCTGAGATCGTCAGTGGCGCCTCGGCCGTTTAATAGCCACTAAGCGCTATTTACAGCACGAGCAATGAATTTTAACTTTTTGTAATTGAGGATCCGGACATGAGTAACGGACGTATCGTACAAATTATTGGTGCCGTTATCGACGTGGAATACCCTCGTGATTCCGTGCCAAAGGTATATGACGCCTTGATTGTTGACGGCAAGGGTTTGACCCTTGAAGTTCAGCAGCAGCTAGGTGATGGCGTAGTTCGTACCATCGCTATGGGTTCTTCTGAAGGTATAAGCCGTGGCTTAACCGTTGAGAATACCAATGCTCCAATTTCAGTACCGGTTGGTGATAAGACCCTAGGTCGTATCATGGACGTACTGGGCAATCCTATCGATGAGGCTGGCCCTATCGGTGAGAAAGAGCGCAACGTAATCCACCGTAAGCCACCTGCTTACGATGAACTGTCAGCTTCTAGCGATCTGCTGGAAACAGGCATCAAGGTTATTGACCTTGTTTGTCCGTTCGCCAAAGGCGGTAAAGTTGGTTTGTTCGGTGGTGCCGGTGTTGGTAAAACCGTAAACATGATGGAGTTGATCAACAACATTGCTAAGGCGCACAGCGGTTTATCCGTATTCGCCGGTGTTGGTGAGCGCACTCGTGAAGGTAACGATTTCTACTACGAAATGGAAGAATCCAACGTACTAGACAAAGTTGCCATGGTTTACGGTCAGATGAACGAGCCACCGGGCAACCGTCTGCGCGTAGCACTGACTGGCCTGACAATGGCTGAGAAGTTCCGCGACGAAGGTAAAGACGTATTGTTGTTTGTCGACAACATCTACCGTTACACCCTTGCGGGAACGGAAGTATCTGCACTGTTGGGCCGTATGCCTTCAGCGGTAGGTTACCAGCCAACATTGGCTGAAGAGATGGGTGTTCTGCAGGAACGTATTACCTCGACCAAGGACGGTTCTATTACTTCCGTTCAGGCCGTATACGTACCAGCCGATGACTTGACTGATCCATCTCCTGCGACCACGTTCGCCCACTTGGACTCGACTGTTGTATTGAGCCGTGACATCGCATCGCGTGGTATCTACCCAGCGATCGATCCACTGGATTCATCTTCACGTCAGCTTGACCCATTGATCATCGGTGACGAGCACTACGGTATTGCCCGTGGCGTTCAAGCTATCTTGCAGCGTTACAAAGAGCTGAAAGACATCATCGCGATTCTGGGTATGGACGAATTGTCTGAAGAAGATAAGCAGTCTGTAACGCGCGCCCGTAAGATCGAGCGTTTCTTGTCTCAGCCTTTCCATGTTGCGGAAGTATTTACCGGTGCTCCTGGTAAGTATGTATCCCTGAAAGATACGCTTGCAGGTTTCACGGGTCTGCTGAATGGCGACTACGATGACCTGCCAGAGCAAGCGTTCTACATGGTTGGCGGTATCGAAGAAGCTGTCGAGAAAGCCAAGAACCTGTAATCGCTTCTGTTAGCTGATCCATCGGCCGGCTTGTCGGTCGATGGAGCTGTTCATGAGGCGCTTCAATAGAGGCAAAAGTTATGGCTATGACACTACAGTGTGACATCGTCAGTGCAGAGCAAGAGATCTTTTCCGGCTTAGTGGAAATGGTGATCGCAGCAGGTACCGAAGGTGATGTCGGTGTCTCTTATGGTCACGCTCCCCTGCTAACCGGTTTGCAGCCAGGCCCGATCCGCGTGATCAAGCAAGGCGGCGAAGAAGAGATTTACTTCATCTCTGGCGGTTATCTCGAAGTACAGCCGTATCACATCAGCGTATTGGCCGACACGGCTCTACGCGCCAGTGATATGGACGAAGCGGCGGCTCTGGAAGCTAAGCGTGAAGCGGAACAAGCTCTGACGAATCAGAGTGGCGATTTCGATTATTCACGTGCAGCCAGCCAGTTGGCTCAAGCGGCGGCGCAGTTGCGTACCATCCAAGCGTTGCGCAAAAACCTGAGTTAATTGGTAAATTAATACAGTGTGTTTGTGCAGTGCTGCGTTTTCAACGCAAGCAACTGAATCGAAAAAAGGGTAGCATTAGCTACCCTTTTTTTGTGTCTGGAATTCCTAGAATAGAGCAGATTCAGGCTTCCTAAAACACCATAAAAGAGGCCGTCAACGAAGAGTACTAGAAGCAATCGGCCTGTGTTTTCAGGGCCTCAAAGAAGAAAATCACATGCTAGATATCGTTGTACTCGCCGCGGGCAAAGGCACGCGCATGAAGTCAGATCTACCTAAAGTCCTGCACCCCATAGCCGGCAAACCCATGTTGGCTCACGTACTCGAGCGCGCCCGTGAGTTGGAGCAAGAGAATACCCAATTGCACATAATTAGCGGTCACGGCAGTCATCAGGTAGAAGCCATGTTTGCCGCTGCTGATGTGAGCTTTGTACTACAATCTGAACAACTGGGTACCGGTCATGCTGTGCAGCAGGCACTGCCAAAATTACGTGCCGATGCAACCGTCTTGATTTTGTATGGCGATGTTCCACTGATCAGTACGCAGACACTTAAACAACTTGATGACTGTGTGTCTGCTAGAAGTATGGGTTTACTGACGGTCGACTTGGGCGACCCTCAAGGTTATGGCCGTATTATTCGTAATACTGGAGGTCAAGTTGAGGCTATTGTTGAGCAGAAAGACGCAACCACCGAACAACTTGAAATAACCGAGGTAAATACGGGTGTAATGGCTGTGAGCGGTGCTGATCTGTTGACGTGGCTACCCAACCTTAATAATGACAATGTTCAGGGTGAATATTATCTAACAGATGTAATTGCCATGGCCGTTGCGGCAGGTAAAACGGTAGTAACCGTGCAACCCAGGGATGAAATGGAAGTGTTAGGGGTAAATAACCGCCAGCAACAGGCACAACTTGAGCGTTTCTATCAACGGGCGCAGGCAGAACGTTTGATGCAGGCGGGTGTTACCTTGATGGATCCCGCTCGCTTTGACTGCCGAGGTGAGTTGTTGGTGGGTAATGATGTTGAAATTGATATTAATTGTGTATTCAGCGGACGTGTCGAAATAGGCAACAACGTAAAAATTGGCCCCAACTGCGTTATTAGCGACAGTTGTATTGGTGATAATACAATCAT
>Ga0209826_1000059_pt1 | contig 70498 bp, 71 predicted proteins | sample GOMGulsemesocosm_5_FD_184637 | JGI IMG/M metagenome (GOLD analysis project Ga0209826, IMG submission 184637) | Methane-oxidizing microbial communities from mesocosms in the Gulf of Mexico - GOM15C Gulf of Mexico (SPAdes) (version 2) | ecosystem: Environmental > Aquatic > Marine > Cold seeps...
ATCACCATAATAGTATAAGTGATCAACAAAAAACCCTGTTGTCATTTTCAATTTTTTAGCACGAACAAGCTGTTTTTGCGTGATAAGCGCATTATGTTCAAGGCGGTGGCGAAGCTTAGGATTGGGAAAGGCGGCTTGCGCTTCTTCAATGGCCAAAAGCACTTCCTCAACAGCACGCTCTCCCTGTACATGAATGGCTATTTGATATCCATTTTTATGGTAATCTAAAATAATTTTTTTAAATTTTTCGCGACTATAGTTCAAATCACCTGTGTGATCATGGGGCAACCCTAATTTTTCAGTGACGAGTTTGGAATTCTCATAACTCCCCTCAATAGCAGCGCCCCCAGTAAAGGGAGAACCGTCCATCCAAAATTTGACGCCTTTTATTTTAAAATTGGCATCCCCGCCTAAAGGTTGTCCTTCAGTTTGGTTGGGGAGAAGATACGCATAAGTCCTCAAAGGACTTTCTGGGTTTTCGCCAATTTTTCTCAATAACCCAACAGGATCAGCGTGCCGACCAACCGGTCCTGTAACGCCAATTGTTGTATAACCAGCCTTCGCATATTTAATATACTGTAGGCGGGTAAGTAATTCTGTCGCGGCATTTGGCGCTGCTGGTACGTGCTTGATCAACTGATTAATCGCGAGCACCTCTTTTACGACACCCGTCAATTTTCCAGTAACATCACGGGGAAAACCTTCAACATTCTGCTCTTTACTGATTATTTCCATTCCCGCAGCTTTAAGCGCCGCGCTATTGGCATATCCCTCATGCATCATTTGTGTCAGCACAAATAATGGTTTCTCGGGAGAAATAGCGTCCAATTCAGCGAGGGTAGGAGCAGTCAAGTCTCGGATGACCAAAGGGTCCCAGCCATAAGCGATAATCCAAGGAGTCAATCCAACGCCTCCTGCAGCTTCTGCAAGAGCAGTCATTATACTTTGTCGATCTTTAAACTTAAATCCACTGACGTCGACAGTGGCACCCAATAAAGCCGAGGCAATCGGGTGAGTATGCGGCTCGATCAGACCTGGAACAAGGGTTGCCCCATCCAAATCTATAATCTCCAGGTCCGCACTTTTTTTTGCAATTTCAAAGAACCTGCCAACGGCAGCAATTTTGCCATCCCGAACCAGAACAGCCTCAGCAGTTGAGTTTTCTTCATCCAATGTGAGGATAGTTCCACCCGTCATAACGAACGAATTGGGTTCTAAAGGGCGATACAATAGAAGACCGATACCAACAGCCAAAAGTATCAAAACGATCAGACTGTATTTAGCCATCTTTTTCATTGATCTCTCCCCCTCCCAGCAAGACGTACTCATATTTTGGCAGGCATCATTTAAATGCCTGCCAAAAATCAACTGCTCGTCATCAACAATTTACTTCTTTGGTAAATAGTCGAGAGAAAGACCTTTTGCCGTGCGATTAGCAAAGCCTTTCCAATAGGTATGTTCCGGCTTCATGCTACCATCTTTTTCCATTGCATAGACACCACTATCGGCATCTTTTACGAGGGAGAGATACGCATCCATTTTTTGATCCCCTTTAAGGTGTTTACCAAAATAGGCTGTTACAAAATGCTCAGCGATATTGTTCATACGCAACGTATCCCAGACGGCGTCGGCATAATGTTCAAATGGCACAAAATCTAGATTATCGACTGGTTTCCAGGATTCGTCCGGTGCTGGAATTGGCGCGGCTGCATTATGGTTGGCATTATCAAAGGTTAAAAGGTAGCGGTTTGTATTAACGGCATTTTTAAAGATTGCCTGCGTTCCCTTTTCATAGCCAGAAACGTCATCGCTGCTTCCTGCCATAAAGAAGACAGGCTTACGAACTCCGGCGAGGCCTTTTGCATCCCAAAATCCTGTATTCATACCCCAAGGAGCAATAGACACGATAGCAGCAAAGCGGTCATCCATAAGGGCTTCATGAGATTTTGTTCCGGCCATCACGCGTTCTAGAGTACCTGCAGGCGCTCCCCATGTATATTCAGTACTTGCTTTTGTCACACCACCACCGCCGGTGATAACAGATCCATACGCTCCCATTGAATACCCGATCAAGCCTGTCTTGGAGCTATCAACCATACCGCTGAGAAAATTTCCATCTTCTTTGCTCAAACGAGTCATTTCTTCCAGAACGAATTTTTGATCCAATGCCCGATTGAGTAGTGTACTACCGAAAGCCGATTTATCGTGATACATACTGTCTGTATGATCGATGGCTACTGCGACATACCCTTTTGAAGCCAAATTTTCTCCAAAGTGGCTCATCAAGAAGCGGTTTCCTGGATAACCATGAGAGATAATAACAAGCGGGTATGCTTTAGCGCCTTTTGCTGGGGCCGCATCCCGTACTGCCTTCCCGTGCAAATCAACTTTTGTTTTACCATCCCGTAGAAGAACGCCTTTATAGGTGCCTCCTTTAGATTTCGCGGTTGAGGGATACCAAACTTCTACTGTCAATGGTCGGTCATATTTTGGAAGAGGTTTGTCTTTCTCCACCTTTAGAATATCAATCTGGTCTTTATGAACGAGGTCAAGTGATCGGACGCCCGCGACAATATTCCCTGGCGCTGCCAATTCTGGGGCATCTGGGCGAAGCCCGTCAACACGGTTGCCTGCCGCCATTGCTGTACCACTCATAACCAACCCTGTGATCATAATACAAAGTGTCTTTTTCATGTTTTTCCCTTTTTACATGCACTTACTTATTTTTTTGAATTTCACATAACTTTTACGAGAACACATACTTTCTTATACAGTCCGACAAAATACCGGAATTACTTATTCAAAACCGATTTACTTTCTGTCCTTATTTGTAAATTGTCTGTTTTGGGTGAGCTAAGACCCGTCGTACCATTGGCTCAAAGAAACTTAAAGTTTCTGACACATAGTCGACATCAAAAGCATTCTGATCGTATTTTTCGCAGAATTCTGCACAGGCACCGTAATATTGGTGATCTTTAAATTGATCTCTGATGTTCCGATCCAGGCCAAGATGATGGAAGAAATAATATCCTTGGAAAATACCGTGGTTTTTAACGATCCAATATAATTCTTCTGACAGGAAAGGTTTTAAAATGGCTGCGGCTATATCAGCATGATTATAAGATCCCAAAGTATCCCCAATATCATGAAGTAACGCCATAACGACATATTCTTCATCCCGACCATCCCGCATAGCCCGGGTCGCCGATTGAAGAGAATGTTCCAGACGATCTATTGGAAAGCCGCCAAAATCACCATCAAGGAGCCGCAGATGAGTTAAGACTCTTTCAGGGAGTTCTTTGGAATAGGCCCGAAAATTATCAGAAATATATCCATAATCCTCTACGGTACCTTCATCCATGGACTTGAAAGTTGCTCTTCCCGTCTCTAAAATTTCGCTCATACGGACACCTTTTATTTGATTTTTGTATTATTATCCACTTGCAACCAGTAGCTTAGAATGCAGCGTTATAAATCAGTGTCCAGTATTTTAGAGCAAACGTCCAGCCTTCCTGTTCATTACAGCTAATCAATGGTTACCCAATTGAGTTGAACTTGAATATTCGGCAAGCTTGAATTCTCATAATTCAACGCTTAATATTCGCCAATATTATGATCCTATAAGCGATAAAGGTGGCTTGATGAGTAGGTTCCTCGACAAACTTTACAAAAATAATAGAATAACAAAATTTCTCTACTCAGGATATTTACTGGTCAAACTTCCTTTCTTTTTTATGAGAACGAAAAAAAATAGCGAACTTTCCTCATCTGGATATGAGGTGCTACCTTGTTTTATGCCCAAAGAGGAATGCACACGGATCATCGAAGATTTTGACCATTATTTCCAAAGCAAATTGCCCGAAGGCCATACGGATTCTTACATTGTAAGTCGGCGATCAACTCCTAAATATCCCTACGACAAAAACGTCTTTCAGTTAATGAATTATCATCATTTGAACTGGGCACTGAAAGACCAGTATGAAGAAAAGATTTTATCTCTTTTCAAAGAACAACTTGGGTTGGATTTAAGTATTGCTAGCTACACCGTACAGCTGGATCTGGCTGATACGGTCTCAAAGCGGCCGTTCCACACGGACGGTTTCCAAGTCAATTACAAGCTATTCATATATTTAAGTGATGTACCCGAAAAGGAAGATGGGCCTTATACGGTGATCCCGGGCAGTCACAAACGTTATCTATTAAAATGGCGGAACCTGCTTGGCAATTTTCTATCTGGAAATTCAAGTCCTGACGATATGACTTATGGATTTACAGACGATAAATCAGTGTCGATTACTGGAGACGCTGGAACAGCCATTTTGTCGTGCCAAGCTCTCGCTCATAAAGGATGGCAGGAACATTCTGGAAACCGGAGATATATGCTTGTGGTCTATTTACGAGCAAAGGAGAGAGAGGGAGAGCGCTTTATTCTCGGGCGTGATATGGCAATCGATACCCCCATGCAACTCTACACCGCTAAATAGGCGTCTCGAATTTCAGGATTATTATCCAACTCAACAATACTTCCCTGATACCGAACACTTCCTTTTTCAAGGATGACAGCCCGATCAGATACAAGCTTGGCAAAATGGAGATTTTGTTCAGACAACAAAATTGCAATTCCTTCCCGCTTTAAGGCCAATATGGTCTTAGCCATTTGCTCCACAATAACCGGTGCAATTCCTTCTGAGGGCTCATCCAATAAAATGGCCGCCGGATTTCCCATTAATGTCCGAGCAATAGAGAGCATTTGCTGCTCGCCACCGCTCATTTGTCCGCCTCGCCTGCGCTTCAGCTCACTCAAATTCGGGAAAAGAGTAAACAACTTTTCTGGCGTCCAAAAAGGAAATCCTTCTCTATTATCCTGTCGGCCGACCTCCAGATTTTCCATGACAGTCAAATCTGTAAATATTCGTCGCTCTTCGGGCACATAACCCAGCCCCATTTTACAGATCTGATGTCCCGGCGTCCCGTATATATCCTGCCCAAGGAAACTTACGCGCCCTACAGTTGAGCGAACCATACCCATGAGGGTTTTCATGGTCGTTGATTTTCCAGCCCCATTTCGCCCAAGCAAAGCGACCACTTCCCCTGCCTTCACGTCAAAAGATACATCAGATAGAATTTTCGCTTGTCCGTAGAAGGCATTGATCTCATTAACTTGAAGCACTGGACCCCTCCTCTACATCCGCATCGAAGGTCGTACCACCGCCAAGGTAGACTTGTTTAACTAGTTCGTTTTCGCGAATTTCATTCGCACTTCCCATAGCTATAATTTCGCCTCTGTTCAAGACCATCAGTCGATCTGAATGAGCGAAGACTACGTCCATATCATGTTCAGTGAAAAGAACACTTAAAGAGCTGGTTTTTACGATATTGCTTACCAATTCCATTAGTTTGACACGCTCTTGAGGTGCCATTCCAGCAGTAGGCTCATCCATCAAAAGAAGCTTAGGATCATGCGCTAAGGCAATTGCAAGTTCCAAACGTTTTAGATCTCCATAGGCCAATATACCGCAAGCGCGCGCCCTCTGATGTTGCATTCCGACACGCTCTAAAAGAGCATCAGCCTCTTCCTCATATTGAGATGTAGCTTTCCGCCACATGGAAAAGACCTTTCTATGATGGGACAAAAGCGCCATTTGAACATTCTCACGAACTGTCATCGACGAAAAGGTAGCTGTAATCTGAAAAGTACGGCCAACACCGTCCCGCCAAATGTCCCGCGGGTTCTTCCCAAGAAGCTCTTCACCAAAATAAAGAACGGACCCATTGTCAGCCAACATCTGGCCATTTAGCATATCAAAACAAGTAGTTTTACCCGCACCGTTTGGCCCAATAAGCGCAAGCATCTCCCCGCGCATCAGCTCGAAAGAGATGTTTTTTACAGCGTGCACGCCACCAAAAGATTTCTCCAGGCCTTTCACGTTAAGAACATTCATACTGATGCCTCGTCTTTCTTATCGCCCGTGATTTTTTCAGGAAATATTTTGCGAAGGAAACCGGCAAGGCCTTGAGGGGCTACGACAACAATAAACAAGATCGTGCCCCCAAATATGATCCGCCAATAATCGAAACGTGTCACCAAATCCTCAAGGAAAGTATAGCTAATCGCCCCAATCAAAGGACCGAACAATGACTGAATACCTCCCAATAAAACCATCACAAGTCCGTCAATTGATCGGGAGATAGAAAGCTCATCGGGGAAAATGCTCCCTTTCGAATATACATACAGCCCGCCTGCAACACCTGCGAAAACACCCGAAATCACAAAAGCTACCCACTGCTGAGTCTTCAAATTCACCCCAAGCGCTTCAATTCGTAAGGGTGAATCTCGCCCAGCCCTTAAAGCGTATCCAAAGGGAGAAAAGGCTATCTTGCGTAAAAAATACAGGCCTGAGAGAACCAAGGTGAGTGTGACATAATAATAGGCTTGTTTTTCAGCTGCCCATTCCGCGGGCCAAACCCCCAGCAGCCCATCATCACCGCCTGTAACTTCCTGCCATTGAAAAGCGACTGACCATACAATCTGGGCGGCTGCCAACGTGAGCATTGCTAGATACACCCCGCTTAAGCGCACGCAGAACCAGCCGAAAACCAAAGCTCCTAAACCCGCTGCTATAGGAGCGAGCGCGAGCCCTCCCAACATATCCACTCCCAGATATTTGACCCCAAGGGCGGCCCCATACGCTCCTAATCCGAAATACGCGGCATGACCAAAGGAGACGAGCCCACCAGGCCCCATGATTAAGTGCAAACTGGCTGCGAACAACGTAAAAATCAGAATATCCACAAGCAAAACGACCGCGAAATCATCGACGAAGAGAGGGAGAATGAGCAATCCAGCAACACACATTCCCACCAAAAATTTTGAGATCGGCGTCAGTTCCTTAAGGGGTGTCTCTAGCGGGCCAGAAGCCCCTCTCAAAACCGCATCTGGGCGACCAAGCAAGCCCCACGGGCGAACGATGAGCACAATCCCCATGACAAGAAAGGCCAAGACTAAAGTTATTTCAGGAAAGATCAAAATCCCAAAAGCGTTTAATTCGCCAATGAGGACGGCTGCCAGAAAGGCCCCAGGAACGCTTCCCATTCCCCCAACGACAACGACTACAAATGCTTCACCAATGACGTTCAAGTCCATCATTAAATTTGCAGCTTCACGAGGCAATTGAACCGCACCACCTAACCCGGCGAGAGTCGAGCCGACGAAGAAGACACTTGTAAACAACCAGTTTTGGTTTACCCCCAGCGCGCTTACCATTTCGCGGTCCTGCGTCGCAGCACGAACAAGCGTCCCCCAGCGGGTTTTATTGAAAAGAAGCCAAACTGCTAAAAGAACCATTGGCCCTAAAATGATCAGCATTAGATCATATTCAGGAATGGGTTCACCGAAAATGCGAACAACGCTGTCAAGCCCGGGAGCTCTTGGCCCAAAGAGGTCTTCCGCTCCCCAAATCCATAAAGCGGCGTCTTGTATGACCAAAACAACACCGAAAGTCGCCACAAGCTGGAACAGCTCTGGCGCTTTATAGATACGCCTGAACAACGTTATTTCCAGAACAACACCAACGAAGCCGACCACTAAAGAGGCTGCGATAACAGATCCCCAGAACCCCAAGATACCATGGGGCATGAGATCAACAAAACTATAGGCCAGATAGGCACCCAGCATAAAGAAGGAACCATGGGCAAAATTTACAATGCGCGTGACGCCAAAGATAATCGACAAGCCAGAAGCCACCAAAAACAATGATGACGCGCTCGCCAGTCCTGTTAAAAACTGAGCGAAGTAAAAGCCCATTAACTCCTCCTGAAATACGCAGCACTTCCCAGCCCCTTCAAGACTGGGAGATAGTGGATTTTACTTTAGTTTGATGGACGCAACATCTTAACTTTTTCTGCATCTGGCAAAAAATTACTCCCATCAGCGTAGTGCCAATCCACCATTATCCCTTTACCATCTTTAAGCGCTGTCCGGCCTACCCAAGCCCCCATAGTGGATTGGTGATCGGATGCCCGGAAAACAATTGGGCCTGAGGGACTGTCGAAGCTCAAATTTTGCATGGCTTTTAGCAGGCTGTCACGATCCGTGTTTCCGGCTTTTTTAATAGCAGCCGCAATACTTAAAATCGTATTATACCCAACAAGAGAACCTGTTTTTGGAAGTTCGGAATATTTAGCAAGATAGGCATCTACATAATCCTGATGCGCTTTAGTCGTGATAAAATCACGGGGATACCCAGTCACAATCCAACCTTTAGGTGCTTCCCCCTTTAAAGGATCCAGATATTCGGGCTCCCCCGTCAGTAAACTTGCGACTTCGCGCCCTTCAAATAATCCGCGAATGGATCCTTCGCGAACAAATTTCGCCAGATCTCCACCAAAAGTTACATTAAAAATTGCATCTGGCTTGACCGCTTCGATTGCCCGGACAGTTGATCCCGCGTCAATTTTAAACAATGCGGGCCACTGTTCTCCCACGAATTCTACATCGGGCCGAAGTTCCAACAACACCTTCTTAAAGGCCTTAACCGCATCTTTTCCATATGCATAATTGGGTGCAATTGTTGCCCATTTTTTTGCCGGTAGCTTAGCCGCCTCTTTAGCCAGCATTGCAGACTGCACATAGGTTGATGGTCTCAAACGGAAAGTATAATCATTTCCTTTTGACCAAACAATGGCGTCACTCAGGGGTTCTGACGCGATAAAAAGGACTTTCTTCTGTTTGGCAAAATCCGTGACAGCCAACCCGATATGGGAGAAGAATGTACCGGCAAGAAGAGCGACTTTATCTTTAGAGACAAGCTCTTCTGCAATTTTCACTGCATTCCCGGGTTTTCCAGCATCGTCCCGAGAGATCACTTCAAGTTTCCGGCCCAACAAGCCTCCTGAATTATTAATTTGTTCTACTGCAAGCTTCCAGCCTTTTTTATACGGCTCTGTAAATGCTGGTAGTCTCGTATAACTGTTAATCTCTCCGATTTTGATCGTATCTTCCGCCTGTGCTGCAGATGGATTTCCCCCTAGCACAAATAGCGAGACACCGGCCAGAACAACACTGAACAAACTCTTACATAATCTCATGCCCTTGCTCCTTTTTGGTCTGATTACATTCACCTGATTTTTCATTTAACCAATATACGGCTCTTCTTTTCAGCATACCGCTACATATGGAAAGAGGTAGTGAAATTATTCGGATTCAATCATATCTGGTGAAAATCAAAAAAACAAACAACCCATTAAGAATTTTGTCATGTTTTCAGGGTACAACTTGTGGGTCAAGTACGAATGCTAAATTTCCACTTATAGTGACGGGCCTTGATGCAACAGATACCGGATCAAAAACCAATTAACCGGAAGATACCTCTTCAATCTCGATCCCGAGACCGAGTTGATTTGATAATTTGTTGCACTCAAAAAATCCTCTGCAGAGTTGAACCCACAAAAATTACAACCAGCAAAATTGCTAAAGAAGCGGGAATACCAGTAGGTTCTGTTTATCAGTATTTTAAAGATAGTGATGCGGTCCTTCTTGCGTTGGGCGAACAGATCATTCTCAGTGAAAATCTAAAACTCGAAAAAATATTCGAAGAAGTAAGCATTCGCGCCCATTGGCGCCACGTCGTAAGGGTCGTGATAAGAGCTTTCACAAAGATCATTTTTGAAGGCGATGTTCGTCATCGACTCGATCGTGTATTATCCAATAATCCCGATTGGCAGCGGATTAATCGCAGTTCCGAGAAAAGAATGGTTCAGTTTTTTGCTGAATATCAACTTTTCTACGAAAAAGGCCTGAGCCCGCAGGAAGCACGCATCATCTCTAGAATGGTTGTCGCATCAGCGACCGCAACAGTTATGCGAGCAAGACGCATACCTTCCGCGACTGAAGCCGACAAGTTGGTAGAAGAGATGATAAAAATGGTTACGGCCTATTTCAGTTCTCTCTTTGGTGATTAAGCAAGCGTTCTCAGCTCACCTCTTACCCGCGCCCAATGAAAGGCATTTTAGTCGCCATAACCGTCATAAATTGCACATTCGCATCAAGAGTTAAGCTATCCATATACAAAATTGCAGAAGCGACATTCTCAACGTCCATAACGGGTTCTGCTTTTAATTCAAGATCGGCTTGAGGGACACCTTTTTGCATAACTTCAGTCATCTCTGTCGCAGCATTTCCAATATCCAGCTGCCCACAAGCAATATCATAAGGACGCCCATCTAAGGACAAGCATTTCGTTAATCCTGTAATGGCATGTTTCGTTGAAGTGTAAGGCGCACTAAAAGGGCGTGGCACATGAGCCGAGATTGAGCCATTATTAATAATTCGGCCGCCCATAGGTGACTGTTTGCGCATCATTCCAAAAGCCTCACGAGCACAGTAAAAGGCACCGTTCAAGTTCGTATTCACGGCCTTGTGCCAATCATCAATAGACAAATTATCCACAAGAACAGGAGGAGCACCTACACCTGCATTATTAAACAAGAGGTCGACCCGTCCAAAACCCTCACTAATGTATTGAAATAGCGATGCGACACTCTCAGGATCAGTGACATCCGTCTGTATGGCCCGACAAAACTCACCATTTTCCGCAGCAAGTTCTTGCGTTTTCTGCAACTTTGATAAAGTTCTTCCCGCGAGGATAACAGTGTAATTGTTAGAGGCCAATTTTAAAGAAACAGCACGGCCTATTCCGGCACCCGCCCCTGTTACAACAGCAATTTTTTTCATATTTCCTCTCAAAACCTAAATCCTGTACACCAGTTTTCAACGCTGCCATGCTACTCTTTTTTCCGCCTGTCCAGCCACCAGTCTTCGTTTACGAGGGGCCGTCATCCAAACAGAGAAAATAGAGACAATTGAAATTCCAAATGCCAGCCAGAAACCCGACCGATAATCACCGCTAAGATCGTATAGATACCCCGTAATCCACGGCCCCAATCCACCACCAAGTAAAGCAATTAAGCTTACTAAGCCCAAAATCTCGCCATATCTTTTCCCCTGAAATAAATCAGCGGGCATGGAGCCAAAGACCGCAGCCATTGCATAGCCAAGTGCCCCTTGCACAATAACCATTGCATAAAGAATAAAAGGATGGGATTCAAATTCCATGGCCAACAACAACAGATAGCATAGTGCAAATCCGGCGGCAGATATGCTCCATATCCATTCACGGCCGATACGGTCAGATAAGTGGCCTAAATAAATTTGCCCGACAACTCCGGCGAACCCTACGAGTCCAAGAACGAAAGAAGCCTCCATTGGAGATATTCCTATTTCCAGAAGATACTTCGTTTGATGAATTTGCACAGCATACCAAGCGTATAATCCCGTGCTGCAGGTAAGGCACAACCACCAGAACGTGCCCGTTTTCATCGCTTTTGAAAGTGACCATTCCGTTTCCGCCCAGACCCTATCGACGATAGGGTCAACTGCCCGCTCGGACGTTTCACCGCTCGAAGAAGTAGGGACTTCCCCGTCAGGAAAAAGTCCTAATTCCTGTGGGTTTTTCCGTTGTAAAAGCAGATTAAGCGGAACAACAACGGCGATCAACAGCCCCGCCATTAACCAGCAGGCTTCCCGCCATCCTTGCTCCGTAATAATTTCTTGAAAAAGGGGCATAAGAATAACGGATCCTATTCCCACTCCTGAAAAGGCAATTCCAATAGCAAGACCTCGCCGTTTTTCGAACCAAGCAGGGAGGAACATGGAATGCCCAACATATGTCATAACAATGCCTGTCCCGACGACAAGTACTCCAAGTGTCAAATAGATATGCCAAGGCTCTGATGCATAAGTGGACAGAAGAAGCCCTATACTCACCAAGACTGCGGATGCTGAAAGCATGTAGCGGGGAGATGAGAAGTCCATCAGCCGACCCAGTATAGGCGAAAATAAGCCCGCAAAAATAAAGCCGACAGTAAATGCAGCAGCAGTTGTTGCCCGATCCCAATTATATTCTGCCAAGATGGCAGGATAGAGAAGAGAGAAAGACGTGCGGACATTCACGCCAATTCCCATCGTTACAAAAACAACGGCGACAACAACCCAACCATAATATATCGGGAATTTGGCAAGCTTCTCATCCAGCCGGCTTCGAGACTTGTAATTTGAAGACATATCGCACACTCCCACTGGCCAGCCATTTCACCCCGGCTGGTTTCTTTCTTTTCTAAAGGATAACCCGTTCTGTTTTAAAAATGAAAGCACAAACAGATGCATGTCACTTTGCGATCCTCCAACTGCCGCTGGACAGAGGAGATAATTATGGGGCACAATAGACGCATCAATTACTTGGAGAAAGTGTGGCCCTGTAGCCCAGTCTCTAGACACCCTCAATTTTCTGGAGCCCTCCCGTGAAGCCTCGCCTTCAATCATCAGCGATTGGTTATATCGAACAAGTAGCCTTACTTGCCCTCATTTCCTCGCTCATTGCGCTGTCTATCGACGCAATGCTTCCAGCTCTTGCCCTTATTGAACAAGACTTGAACGTTATAGATCCCAATGGCCGCCAATATGTCATCGGCGTTCTGTTTTTAGGCATGTCGTTTGGCATGCTGATTTATGGTCCTATGTCCGATAGCACCGGACGAAAAAGGCCTATTTATTTGGGTTTTGCGATTTTCATCATCGGTTGCGTATTATCAATTGTAGCTGAAAATTTCACGGTCATGCTTATTGGCCGTTTTTTACAAGGCCTTGGGGCTGCTGGCCCTCGCGTGGTCTCCATGGCATTGATCCGGGATCAATATTCCGGCCGCCATATGGCACGCTTTATGTCTCTTGTCATGACAGTCTTTATTTTGGTTCCTATTCTGGCTCCCGGATTAGGGCAGTTAATCCTTTTTGTCGCTGACTGGCGCGCAATCTTTATTGCAATCGCCGCCATGGCACTCATTGCCCTTTTCTGGTTTGCGATCCGACATCCGGAAACATTGGAGAAAAGCAAACGCGTGCATTTCTCCGCAGCTCGACTTGCCTTCGCGAGCAAGGAGGTGCTCACGACGCCAATATCACTGGGGTATATGATTATTTCCGGTTTCGTGTTCAGCGCATTTTTGGGCTACTTATCCACATCCCAACAAATATTTCAGGATCAGTACGGCGTTGGAGAGCTATTTCCTATTTACTTTGGTGTGTTAGCCGTTGCGGTTGGGGGTGCCTCATTAGTGAACTCCGCGTTGGTTATCCGTCTTGGAATGAAAGATCTGATCAGCAAATCTCTATGGGTCTTCACCATCCTTTCTATTTGCTTTCTGCTCTATGCAATAAGTGAAGCGGGCCATCCCCCCTTGTGGATTCTCATGATATTCCTATTTGCTACTTTCTTTTGCTTTGGAATACTTTTTGGAAATTTAAACGCTCTTGCCATGGAACCCCTTGGGCATATAGCAGGGGTTGCATCGGCTATTATAAGTTCAGTATCAATATTGCAGTCAGTTACCTTTGGAACACTGGTTGCCCAAAGCTACGATGGTACGATCCTGCCGCTGGTAATCGGGTTTTCAGGCTTTGGACTTATTTCACTTATTCTTATGTATTTCACTAATTCCAGAAGCCCGCTTGAATAATTATTCACTACAAAATATTGCAAGCATTGCGTCATCAAAATTCATACGTTAGCTTCTAAATTGCTAAAGTCTTGTGAAAGGATACCCATAAAATGAGCGTTAGAACCGGCCGTGAATTTCTGAGCATTCCGGGTCCAACAAACATACCCGATGCTGTCCTCAATGCCATGCATCGCCCTGCGATCGATATTTATCAAAAAGAATTTCCAGAACTAACGGAACAGCTACTTGTGGACCTTCGCAACTTGTTCCAGACAAAAGGAAAATCTTTTATCTTTATCGCAAATGGTCACGGTGCATGGGAAGCTGCCCTTAGCAACACTTTAAGCCGCGGAGAAAAGATCCTTGTCTTAGAGAGTGGCTTGTTTGCAAATGGCTGGGGCGACATGGGCGCAACCCTTGGGTTGGATGTTGAAGTCCTGTCCGGCGGCTGGACAGAAGCTGTAAAACCGCAAGCCGTTGCAAAACGCCTGAGCGAAGATACTAATCATGAGATTAAAGCGATCTTGATGGTTCAAGTTGATACCGCTTCCAGTCTTTGCAATGACGTAAAAGCTGTTGGCGAGGCCATTCGCACAAGTGGTCATCCCGCCTTATTCATGGTGGATACAATTGCCTCCCTTGGCACGATGCCTTTCCAAATGGATGACTGGGGTGTCGATGTTGCCGTTGCCGCGGCACAAAAAGGATTAATGTCACCCCCAGGCTTAAGTTTTAATGCAGCCGGCAAAAGGGCATTTGAAAGACATCAGACTGCCAATTTACGAACTGCCTATTGGGACTGGACTGCCCGTATGGGGGACGCTCATTACCAAAAATATTGCGGAACGCCACCTGAACACCATTTGTTTGCTCTCCGGAAATCCTTTGATATTTTACATGAAGAAGGAATTGAGGGAGCCTCATTAAGGCACCGCTTGTTGGCAGGAGCCACTGGCGCCGCTGTGTCCAAATGGGCAGAAAAAGGTGTCCTGCAATTTAACGTTCCTGACCCAAAACACCGTGCTACTGCTGTGACAACAGTTCTTTTCAAGGACGGATACGAACCTTCAGAACTTCTTGAATATTGTGACAAGAAGTGCGGCGTTGTTATTGGCATTGGAATTGGCGCTCTTGACGGCAAAGCACTTCGTATTGCTCATATGGGATATGCCAATGCCCCTATGCTGCTAGGAACGCTTTCTGTGATGGAAATGGGCTTGAAAGCCTTAGATATTCCCCATGGTGCAGGCGGGACGCAAGCTGCCATAGAATATTTGGCGAAAAATGTACCTGCCTAAGTGACACAGTCCACAAAAGTCCTGTTATTAATTGTGTTTGTGGCCCCATATCATATTTACTGAATAATGAGGTCACAACAAATTGGGGGTGGCATTATCTCAGATCGAATACCGACACCAAAAAATAAAGATAGTGCGGGTGTTAAAATCCCGCCACCTCTCTGCTTTTTGTTTTTCCTTCTCCTGGGCATTCTTGTTAATTCTGATTGGGCCGATGGCACATTTGGACCTTTATCTCGTTTGGTAATTGGTGGGTTACTAGCTTGCATTGGCTTGTTCTTTATTTTATCTGAAGCCAAAAGCCACAAAAAAAGTGGATCAAATGTCGAACCTTGGAAACCAACAACAACCATAATCGATACAGGCATGTATGCCTATTCACGCAATCCAATTTATCTTGGCATGGCAATAACTTACGCAGGTATTACCTTTGCTGCTTTTAGTCTTGGTGCTTTATTACTTCTACCGTTCTGTCTGTTGATTATTCATTATTTTGTTATCGTAAAAGAAGAAGCTTACCTTGAAGACAAGTTCGACGATGAATATTTAAGCTACAAATCTCGTGTAAGGCGATGGTTTTAAGTAGATCATAATCTGGAGGATACCGATGGACAACAAGTCGAGCTCGCCCTTTAAATCAAAATCCACATGGGAGAAGCTTCTTTATTTGCTTCTTTACGCCATTTGTTTCAATGTGGCAGAAATTGTCATGTGGGCCATAACCATCATCCAATTTATAACCACAATACTGACCGGCTCCCCTCTTCGGCAATTGCAAGTGTTTGGATCTTCGTTATCAGAATACCTCAAGCAAGTAGCAGATTATCTGACCGCCGCCAAGGACGAGAAGCCCTTCCCTATCAATGCTTGGCCAACGTCCGCGAAACAAGATATGGAAGAAGAAGTTGTTATTATTACACCTGCCCCTGCAGCAGACGATCAAGTCGAAGTAAAAAAAGTCGCACCCAAGAAAAAAGCCGTTCCTGAACAGAAAGCCGCCCCTAAAAAGAAAGCCGAGACAGATAAGGACCCTGAAAGTTGATCGAACATTTCCAAAAATTTTCCCTATACAATCAATGGGCTAATAATCGCCTGTATGAAACAGTCGCTAATTTAACAACTGAAGAGCAGACAAAAGATCTCGGTGGCTTTTTTGGAAATGTTCTAGGAACGTTAAATCACATCTTGGTTGGTGATCTTTTTTGGATGGAAAGAATTGAAGAGGCCGGTACGAGACCGGCTTCACTAGATGAAATTCTATATTCAGATTTTGAGGAACTGAGGACAGCTAGGTCGGTATCAGACGAACGTCTGATACGAATAACAAATGCCCAAAGCGAAGCGGATTACGGCAACTATCTTGATTATGTAACGACGCAGGGCGTGCCCTGTCATGATCAAAAATCTGAAGTCTTTGCTCATCTTTTTAATCATCAAACGCATCATCGGGGACAATGTCACCACATGCTTACGCAGCTTGGCAAAACATTACCCCCGTTAGATATGATCTATTTCTTCCGAGAAAGAGAATAGGTTCTATTTTAAGCAGAAGCGCTTGGGCGCACAGACACGTCGGCATGCCAACGAGCAACGTTCTTACAATGTTCAGGTATGGTCTGTTTGGCCATTCCCGCGAAATCAACTGCTATTAATGCTGAGATGTCAGCCACCGTAAATTTATCACCGGCAACATAACTTTGGCCTTCGAGACACTTATCCAATTCATCAAAGAAATAGCCGATGCGAGCAATGCCGCGTTCCGCTAACGCTGGAATTTGCTCTACATTTTGTTGACCCGTAATCGCACGGCCGGCAAGACGAGGAGCTGAATTTCGAACAGCTTCTGCAACCGCCAGAAAGCCATCGACTTCCACAATATGAAGCCAGTTATTGACAACAGCACGCTCTTCTGGGCTTTCACCAAATAACGGATTTTCAGGAAACTTTTCTTCAAGATAGCGAAGAATAGCGTCGCTTTCACTGATAACGGTACCGTTATCCATTTCTAATGCTGGGATCGTCGCACGGCTATTGATAGCGAGAAACTCTGGTTTCAGATGCTCACCTTCACGAATATTCACTGGCACGACTTCAAGATCGATGCCTTTTTCAGCCAAATATATTCTGATCCGTCGGGGGCTTGGTGGTCCAGCCAAATCATACAGCTTCATATTATCCTCATATATTTTGTATTAATTTGCGCTTGAGATCTTCTAACACGATTTGACCAAATAGAGGAATAGCTTCTGCTTGGGGTTTACAATATTGTGATCTTTAGGAAGGGTTCCAACCAGCTTTCCACACGTCGAGTGGAAGCACAACTGCAGGCTTGCCATTATTTCGAAACCACGAATCCATAACAAAAATTTCTTGAGATCCTTTTTCTGTCAAGGATGCAGCAAAATGCGGCCAATCAAAGGCTCCACCCCTCTCAACAGTCCCACCCAAAGAATGCCACCGAATGAAATTACCTTCTTCTAACATTACAAGCAGGCTTGTTGTGTTGAGACTCTCGTCAATACAATCCAATTGATTTGTACTATTGAGGCCTGTTCGCGCCAAATCACCCGAAGTACCGCTTTTGGCACCCGCAATCTTTTCAAATTCAGCCATGGCAATGGAAATATTCACCCTTTCCTGAGCTGGATCCGTCGCCGGTGTTCTCATACTATAAATAATTTGCTGCCATTGCACGGGCGTCAAAGACAAGTCCGCGCGCTCCAAACACCCATGAGAGCTACAATAAGTGACGGCAGTCGGTGTCGGATGTTCAAGATTGTACTTGATAAAGAACGCGCTTGGTTTAACAATATCTTCATTTCCAGCGCACGCTGATAGCAATAGAAATATTGTAGAAAATCCAATATTCGGCCGCACTCTATCTCTCCTATTAGGAAGTATATTCGCGGACACTAGCCCAAGCCAAAATGTTAATCCAACAGTACAGGAAGAACATCAAGCATTGAAAATATTCCTTATTCAGTCTTTGCTTGCAACTGATAATTGCCATTAGAATCCTTCAATACATGACCTGCAGTTGGCGTCGCAAAATGGGTTCCTATCACCAGAATATCCTTATTCGCCAAATCATCTAACAATTGAACTCGGGTATCCCGAGCTTCCTCTTTATTATGGTCGGCACTGCATGACCAATGAGTCTTGGCAATTTGACAAGGATGATGGATTGAATCTCCAGTTATCAGAGCCTCCTCCCCTTGGGATGAAATGCGCACGCTTACATGCCCCGGCGTGTGACCTGGTGTTGATATTAGGGACACCTCGTCACAAATTTGATGATCTGCACTCACAAAATCAGCGAGCCCGGCATCCACGATGGGTTGCACTGAATCTTCGATGACATTTCCAAACTCATCCTGTCGCTCGGATTGCCAATGCTCCCACTCCCGAGCACCAATCAGATACCGCGCATTCTCAAACGTTGGAACCCACTGTCCGTCCTTAAGCATCGTATTCCAGCCCACATGATCCACATGAAGATGTGTACATAGAACAGTATCAATACTTGACCGGCTATAACCCACATTCTCTAGATCTTTCAAGAAGGTCGTTTGTAAATGGTTCCATGTGGGTATTTTCCGATCCTTGTCATTGCCAATACATGTATCAACAATAATCCTGCGGGATCCCGTATCAATGATCAGCGCATGGATGCTCATAATCAATTTACCCGTCTCAGTTATGAAATGAGGCGCTAACCATTCAATGGGAAGAACAGCGTCTGGCGTGGCGTCGGGCAAAATGAATCGGGTTCCACCAGCGGTTTCCATTTCCACTATTCGAGTTATTTTCACGTCGCCAATTTGCCAAACATTCATAATCGCACCCTTTATTGTTTATTATTTGTGCGTTGGAACCCTATTATCCCAGCAATCCTATTTTAAGGTCAGAATTACAAAACAATCAATAACGGTAACGTAATCATGAGCACAGATTGAATTGCCTTTTACCGTTAATATTCTAAATTCAGAGTATGTATAGCAGGTCAATTTGTTTACTTGCTGGCCCGCTAAATTGACGGAGAGAACTCATGAAACTGAAGATACTGGGAGCAGCTTTTCTAATCACGTCACTTACTCCCGTTGTGCCTGCGTTATCTGCATCCCTGCAATCACAAATAGCCGCGTATGATGCAGAGGATTGTGCGCCGGTCGTCGAGCAAAAAATTAGTGCTCAGTCCATTGACCCCCAACAGATATCTAAAATTGAATATATCACTATCCACAAAAATCCAGGTGACGATTTTGGCGAAGAATTTGAATATGAAGGTTGGATAAGCTTCAAAACTTGCAAGGGAAACTATGTTGTAAGCATGGATCGTGCTTGTTTTATAAAACAGGCTTACGCCACATATGAATGTGACGCAAACGGTGTTCCAACGCAAAATCAGTAATTATCCAAAACTTGGCAAACCACCAGTTTCGATAATAAAATCGGCTACTTTTGCGACACCATCACCCGCTTTAATATTGGTGAAGGTGAAGGGTCGCTCGCCGCGCATTTTTTTGGAATCTCTATCCATAACGCCTAGATCTGCACCGACATACGGGGCTAAATCTATTTTATTTATGACAAGCAAGTCTGAACGGGTGATACCTGGCCCGCCTTTGCGGGGGATTTTATCCCCTGCAGACACATCAATCACATATATGGTTATGTCTGCAAGTTCAGGAGAGAAAGTGGCCGCAAGGTTGTCTCCGCCAGATTCAATCAAAATCATATCCAAATCATCAAACTTCTGACTAAGATCAGCTACAGCTGCCAGATTGATAGACGCATCTTCGCGAATAGCCGTATGGGGGCATCCACCAGTTTCAACACCGACAATGCGTTCAGTTGGTAGCGCACCAGAGCGATTGAGGAATTCGGCATCTTCGCGGGTGTAGATATCGTTGGTAATTACAGCCAGCGAATAATGATCCCGTAAATATTTACAAAGAGCATCCGTAAGTGCTGTTTTACCCGATCCAACCGGTCCTCCGATACCGACCCGTAAAGGTCCATTTTTCTGTGCCGTCATGATCGAAATAACCTCGTATACTGTGTTTCATGTTGAGAAGAACACCAGTCCATCATGAGCGTGGCGGTCCCAATATCATTAATTGTTAAAGAAAGCGCGCCCTGAACTTGCTCTGAACATATATCTTCAAGGGCCGCGATAGATTTTTGCCCATCGGTTTGTCCCAAGGGAATAATTCGTACAGCAGCAGAGACAATATTGCTCACAAAACCATGCAAATAAGCCGTAAGCACATCCACTAAAGCAATCTCATTATCAGCGGCAATTGCGGCCACTGCAATTGGATAGACAATCGGCCCCTCCCACTCTTTCAGCAACAAATCAAGACTGGAAGACGGTCTTACCTTCTGCGTCACATCAACAAAAGCGCGCCCTTGAGCTGTCGTTTCAAGCTCGAATTCTCGGGTTGACCGGGTCGCATATCCTAGTTCCGCAATCTCAAGAATGGCGGCTTGATCTTTACTCTGAAAGGCTCGATACGCTTCGACCAACAAAATTGCGTCGGTCCTTGCTCCACCAAACTGGACAATGTCCTTCAACCACAGAACAAGATCGTCTGCATTTAACACCAATCCAGCTTCCACTGCATATTCCACACCATGACTATAGGTGTAGGCTCCAATAGGGTAGGACGGAGACATCAAACTCATAAGTTGGTAAAGACCGTTAGTGGGCATGAGAATGTCCTTCATTGCCACCGTGGTCATGTCCTTGAGTTTCCCCATGCCCGTAAGCACCGCCTTCTGGATTAAAAGGAGCATTCAAACGTTGTGGTGTAGCGCCCAGAATCTGAACCATTTCTTCGATCACATGATCCTGACGGATGCGCAATCGATCCCCAAGCAGCTGCGTGGGTAAATGCCGGTTCCCCAAATGCCAGGCTACCCGTACCAGATGGGCAGTATCATCACACCGGATATCCACGACAGCTTCTGGCGCTGCGATCACCTGAATGGCTCCGCCCTCTTCAAGCTGCAAAAAATCCCCGTCGCGCAGCGTTGAGACTTCCGGCAAGTTTAAAAGAAAATCCAACCCCTCATCACTTTTAAGCCGAATACGACGGCGACGGCGATTATCGAAATCCAAAGTGACCGTTCCGCGAATATCACCTGAAAATTCGCCGTCCGCTGGAATATGGTTTATGGCTGTCAACATAATGGCTCGGACCTAATACATAAAATAACGTTGTGCCATTGGAAGCTCCGTTGCGGGCTCACAGGTCAGAACTTCACCATCAGCTTTAACAACATAAGTTTCAGGATCCACTTCAAGGTTTGGCGTTGCGTCATTGTGGATCATAGCTGATTTTCCAATGCCGCCTCGGGTATTTTTAACGGGAAGCACATCCCGCTCCAGACCTATCTGTCCTTTAATATCGGCAGAATACGCAGCTTCACTGACAAAACTGACCGAACTTGCTGTCAGACTTTTCCCGTAAGCACCAAACATCGGGCGATAATGAACTGGCTGCGGTGTTGGGATAGATGCGTTTGGATCCCCCATTGCGGCCATTACAATCGTTCCGCTTTTCACAACTAGATCAGGCTTAACCCCAAAAAAAGCGGGAGACCACAGAACCAAATCAGCCAGTTTTCCAACTTCAATTGATCCCACATAACTATCAATGCCTTGAGCAATCGCAGGATTGATCGAATATTTGGCTACATATCGCTTGGCCCGAAAATTATCATTACCTCCAATTTCCTCGGCAAGACGCCCACGCTGTTTCTTCATCTTGTCAGCGGTTTGCCAAGTGCGAATAAGCACCTCCCCGACTCGGCCCATAGCCTGACTGTCGGAAGAAATAATAGAAAAGGCTCCCAAATCGTGGAGGATATCTTCAGCGGCAATTGTCTCTTTCCTGATCCGGCTTTCGGCAAAGGCTACATCTTCGGGAATGTTCGGATCCAGATGGTGACAGACCATCAGCATATCTAAATGCTCATCAATGGTATTGACTGTGAAAGGGCGCGTTGGATTGGTGGAGGATGGGATAACATTTTCTTCCCCTACTAGGCGCATGATGTCTGGCGCGTGACCGCCACCGGCTCCTTCAGTGTGGAAAGCATGAATTGTACGTCCCTTAAACGCCGCGATGGTATCTTCCACAAAACCGCTTTCATTCAGCGTATCGGTATGGATAAGAACCTGCACGTCCATTTCATCGGCAACACCAAGGCAGCAATCAATCGCTGCTGGCGTTGTGCCCCAATCTTCATGCAGTTTAAGCCCGCATGCACCGGCTTCAATCTGTTCTTTCAACCCTCCGGGTAAGCTGGCATTTCCTTTTCCGAAAAACCCGAGGTTCATTGGGAAAGCTTCAGCCGCCTGCAACATTCGAGAAATATGAAACGCGCCGGGTGTACATGTGGTGGCATTCGTGCCCGTTGCAGGGCCCGTACCGCCACCCATCATTGTCGTAACGCCACTGGCTAAGGCTTCTTCAATTTGTTGAGGGCAGATAAAATGAATATGAGCGTCGACCCCCCCCGCCGTCAGAATTTTACCTTCTCCAGCAATAATCTCCGTTGCGGGACCGATAATAATCGTAACTCCGCTTTGAACGTCTGGATTACCAGCCTTTCCAATAGCGCAAATTTTACCGTCTTTGAGAGCCACATCCGCTTTCACAATGCCCCAATGATCAAGGATCAGTGCATTGGTAATAACCGTATCGACTGCGCCACCAGCCCTCGTTACTTGAGATTGGCCCATACCGTCACGAATAACTTTACCGCCGCCAAATTTCACTTCTTCGCCATAGGTGGTGAAATCTTTCTCGACTTCTATAATCAAATCCGTATCGGCAAGGCGAACTTTGTCACCCGTAGTCGGGCCAAACATAGCTGCGTAGGACTGTCTTGAAATTGTTGCAGGCATTTTATTTCTCCTGGGCCGGGCCCATAACATCGCCCCTAAAACCGAAAATCTGTTTTTTCCCACCAAACGGGACGAGTGTTACGTCTCTTGATTGTCCCGGCTCGAACCGAATAGCCGTACCAGATGCAATATCCAGACGGTATCCATGCGCTATTTTTCGGTCGAATTCCAATCCTGCATTCACTTCAGCAAAATGATAATGGCTGCCCACTTGAATAGGGCGATCTCCTGTATTGGACACTTTCAGCGTTTGTGTTTCACATCCTTCGTTCAGAACGATCTCTCCAGACGCTGGAATAATTTCTCCTGGTTTCATGGAAACCTCCTATCGAACCGGTTTGTGAACTGTGACAAGTTTGGTACCGTCTGGAAATGTTGCTTCCACTTGCACATCGTGGATCATGTCGGCAATACCATCCATCACGTCTTTTTTGCTGATAACAGTCCCGCCTGCACTCATCAATTGGGCAACTGACCGTCCATCGCGAGCGCCTTCGATTACAAAGTCACTGATGAGGGCAATGGTTTCCGGATAATTGAGTTTCACCCCTCTCTCAAGGCGGCCTCTGGCGACCATCGCAGCAACGGAGATAAGCATTTTGTCTTTTTCACGCGGTGTAAATTGCATGGTATTTATCCCTTTAAACTTCCCAGACAGCAGGCATGGGAACGTCTGCTCCCGCCAATTCATGCCGTAATCTATTTATCATTTTTACAAGACTGATGCGCAGAGAGTAAGCATCTTTGTCCAGGAACCGAACAATCATCAACTCCCCATCAAATGACGTTACTCCGATGGTACTCTCGCATGTCTCAGCCATTTCTCGTGCAATCTCCACATAGCCAGCAATATCCGGCAAAGCGAGAACAATTGTGGCAAATGAAGTGGCCCCATCAAGCAATCCGCGCCTTGCCGATAATTGATCCAGATTTCCGTTCAAGCGAAATTGATCAAACCAGACCAACTTGCCTTCTTTCCAAATTTTCCAACCATCCGTTATTGTGGCATCGCTCAATGTCTCCCCATGAGCTCGCCGCCCAAGAATAGTTGCCTCCAAAGCCAGTAATTTTGCACCTTTTGCCAAATGGATTTTATTCAGGCGGCGCAAGCGTCCCTTTTCAAACAAAATAGTCTCTTGGGGCATCCACTCCAGATAGGCTTCGTTTTCCACAAAAATTTCAGCCCCGATTTCAACTTCAGGGCCGATAGATTTGTATATTTTTTCAGCAGCCTGTCCCGTTACCGTAAGCTCTGCTCCCGGTCCTGCGGTGATTTTATAAGTCATCACATCGCCGCCAGTAAGACCACCTGCTGTATTAATCAGGACGGCCTCTGGCATATGGGCATGATCCACGGTTGGAAAACGAACGCGACCGCAGCCCGATTGGAAAAGATGCTTGAGGACCGTATCGTCATCCTCACGCTGGAACCCAATCTCGACACGACCTACCGACCGCGGCAAACCAGCCGGATCGATATCTTCAGACGGTAAGGTATTTGCGAACGTCACTTTCCAACATATCCTTTTTAAGTCCTTGCAAGACAACTTCCCCTCTATCGAGGACCGTAAACCTGTCTGCGAGATCTCTGGCAAATTCAAAATACTGCTCGACCAATAGAATTGCCATATCTCCCCGGTCTCGCAAAGTGGAAATTACTTTGGCGATGTCTTTTATGATGGAAGGTTGAATACCTTCTGTCGGTTCATCCAGCACAAGCAGTCTTGGTTTAGTGACCAACGCCCGTCCAATAGCCAGCTGCTGCTGCTGCCCACCGGACAGATCGCCCCCCCTGCGCCCTAGCATATCTTTTAAAACGGGAAAGAGCTCAAAAATCTCATCATCGATTTTACGATCTTTTCTTGGCAAGCAAGCAAAGCCGGTTTTTAAATTTTCCTCCACCGTTAAAAGGGGAAAAATATCCCGGCCCTGAGGGATAACAGCAATTCCTTTGCGCGCGCGATCTGCTGCTGAAAGGGTAGAAATATCGTCTCCTTCCCAAGTAATTTTTCCAGAAGAAATAGCTTGCTGACCAACGACAGCACGAAGCGTGCTGGTTTTGCCCACCCCGTTCCGCCCCATCAGAGACGTTACCTCCCCCTTATTCACTTCTAGGGAGACCTTACGTAGCGCTTGGCTGGCGCCATAGAATAAATCAATATTTTCAACTAGCAACATGATCAGCGCCCCAAATAAACGTCGATAACTTCAGGATCGTTTGCAACCTTATCCAGACTGCCTTCGGCTAAAACATGGCCTTCATGCAAGACGATCACTTTACATTGAAGGGAGCGAACAAATTCCATGTCATGCTCCACCACGACAACAGATCGTGTCTTCGCAATAAATCGCAATAAATCTGCCGTTTGTACTGTTTCAGCGTCGGTCATCCCAGCCACAGGTTCATCCACAAGCAATAACTCAGGGTCCTGCATAAGCAACATGCCAATTTCCAACCATTGCTTTTGGCCATGAGACAGATTTCCCGCCAGCCAGTCCTTTCGGTCCGTCAAACGTATCGTATTCAACGTATCCTCTATCTTGAGCGCGTCATCTACGCCTAGTTTAGAAAATAGTGTGGCAAAAGGGCTTTTATTACCCTTCAGCGACAGTTCCAGATTATCAAAGACGGTGTGGCTTTCAAAAACTGTTGGTTTCTGAAACTTCCGACCAATTCCCAAGTTAACAATCCGCGCTTCATCCAACCGCGTAAGATCCGTTGCATCGTTGAAATACACTTCACCCACATCCGGTCGAGTTTTCCCAGTAATCACATCCATCATCGTTGTTTTGCCTGCTCCATTTGGCCCAATAATGGCTTTCATTTCCCCGGGCTGCACGACAAAGCTAAGATCATTCAGTGCTTTAAATCCATCGAAACTGACACTTACGCCATCCAGATACAGAATGGAACTTTCCTTCGCTATTGGTTTAGCTGCGACTTTCATTTCCATCACGCGCCCTCCTTGTCCGCTTGAACCAGGTCGGGCTTGGAATGCCCTACCATTTGTTTAACTTTAGCCAACCACTCTGGTACCGTTCCGACGATGCCTTTTGGTAAAAACAATGTGGTAAAGACGAATAGTCCGCCCAGCAGATAAAGCCATGCATCCGGGAAGGCACCGGTGAAATAACTTTTCCCCCAGTTGACCAAAACAGCACCGAGAACAGCTCCCCAAAGTGTACCGCGTCCACCAACGGCCACCCAAATAACAACTTCAATGGAATTAGCGGGAGAGAATTCAGAGGGATTAATGATCCCCACTTGCGGAACATAAAAGGCACCTGCAATCCCGGCCAGAACCGCAGAGATAACGAAAACGCTGAGCTTATAAAATTCTACACGATACCCTGTAAATCGTGTCCGGCTTTCCGCATCCCGTATGGCAATAAGAACCCGCCCAAATTTTGATCTGGTGATGAAAGCACAAACTAAATACCCAAAAGCTACAGCGACAGCAGAGCCAACAAACAGCCCCAAACGCATGCCATCAGATCGTAGATCAAAACCAAGAAGATCTTTAAAATCCGTTAAGCCATTATTTCCGCCAAACCCCATATCGTTTCGATAAAAAGCCAGAAGAAGCGCATAAGTCATTGCTTGAGTAATGATTGAAAAATAAACACCAGTTACACGAGAGCGAAACGCAAACCAGCCAAAGACAAAAGCTAATAGCCCTGGAACCAACATAACCATTATGGCTGCAACAAAGAAGTTATCAAAACCAGACCAATACCACGGTAGTTCCTGCCAATTGAGGAACACCATAAAGTCAGGAAGTTCAGGGTTACCATAAACGCCTCGGTCGCCAATTTGGCGCATTAGATACATCCCCATGGCGTAGCCGCCGAGGGAGAAAAAAGCACCATGACCTAAGCTCAGAATACCGCAATATCCCCAAATCAAATCAACACTGAGCGCTAATAGCGCATAGCAGAGATATTTCCCCATAAGGGTGACCATATAAGTGGGCACATGTGCAAAAGAGCTTTCAGGAATAAATGTATTTCCAAGAACAGTATAAAGGGCGACGGCAAGAAGTATCCCCATGAACGCCTTACCGCCGCCGGGCAGGTCCGTAATTAACGAAAAAAACGGACCTAACGCTGTATTGTTTTTATTCTTCATCAGTTTAGCCCTCAACCGATCTGCCTTTTAGGGCAAACAATCCCCGCGGCCTTTTTTGTATGAAAAGAATGATCGCGACCAAGACAAATATTTTGGCAAGGACAGCACCGGAATAAGGCTCCAAAAATTTATTCACAATCCCAAGGCTACTGGCGCCAACCAGTGTTCCCCATAGATTTCCGACACCGCCAAAAACAACAACCATGAAGCTATCGATGATATAGGCTTGACCCAAATTGGGGCTCACATTGTCTACTTGGCTTAACGCAACCCCAGCCATGCCGGCAACGCCAGATCCCAAACCAAATGTCATGGCATCAATACGGGAACTTTTAATGCCCATAGATCGCGCCATTTGACGGTTTTGTGTCACCGCTCGCATTTGTAAACCAAAAAGGGTTTTCTTTAAGACCAGCATCAAACCTGCCAAAACGAAAAGAGCAAAGAAAATGATGGCGATACGGTTATAGGTAAAGGATAGCCCCGCGGTTACTTCCCATGCACCACTGAGCCATTCTGGTGACCCAACTTGCTTATTGGTGGCACCAAAAATGGTACGAACCAATTGTTGTAACAGTAGGCTAATTCCCCATGTGGCAAGTAGTGTTTCCAGTGGTCTTCCATATAAGAACCGAATAACACTTCTCTCAATTATGACCCCGCAAATACCAGACACAATAAAGGCCATAGGGATTGCCAGGATTAATGAATAGTCAAAAAATCCGGGAAAGGATGTTCGGCAAATTTCTTGAATGACATAAGTGGTATAGGCACCGATCATCACCATTTCGCCATGGGCCATATTGATAACCCCCATCACGCCAAACGTAATAGCAAGACCGATCGCCGCTAACAGAAGTACGGAACTTAAGGATATCCCCTGGAATAGACTTTCAATAAGCCCGTAATTTTCCAACTGCCGTTCAACAGACTGTAGGGCGGACTGAACTACGAGCTGTAATTTTTTAGAAATCTCATCGCTGGACGCTTTGGCCTGTAATTTCCGATCCATTGAGCTCAAAAGTGCTCGAACATCGGGGCCACCGGCGGCTTTAAGGCGATCAACAGCTTCGAGGCGAACATCTAGTGTTTCCCCATGTAGTAAAATCAAAGCCGCTGTTGTTGTCTCGAAAGCATCCTTTACAGCACCATCATTTTCTTTCTCGGTAAGTTGCTGCAAGGGTAACAACAGTGCTTTATCGAGATTCTTAAAGAGAGATTTTGCCGCGTTTATTCGATGTTGCGGTTTCGGATGGGACAGATTAAGGCGTGCAATAGCCGCTTTTAAAATTCCTCGAACCTTATTATTGATCCGAATTTTCTTCAAAGCCCGTTTACGAACCTGTCCCAGTTCCGCTCCCGTGAACGGATCAGATAAAGCGTATTCTTTACCCGATTTTGCGGCAAGAACAGGTAAGCCGGCTTCTTTGGTTAAGAAAAGAGTTCCATCCAAAAGGGATTGCAGAATAACCGCCGCCTTTGGATCGCCAGTTTGGGCGATCTGTTGGATAAGTGCACTCTTTTTTGAATAACTTTTAACAGATAAGGACTTGGTCAGATCCATCACTGTCTCAGCGACGGCAAATTGGCTGAGACCAAAAAGCAACAGACCTGCCAAAAGCAGGGTTTTATTCCAAAAACGCATGGGGATTTACCGTTTTGAATACTTAAGGGGATAGGTGGGGAGTTATCTCCCCACCTGAAGGGGTAACACTTCTATTAGAACATTGCTTTCTGGCAACCACCGCACACATAGGGGTAAGTCCAGTCAGCAGTGAGAACTTTACTTTCTGGAATAAAGTCGCTCCATGCGTCGCCTTTAACCAAACCGTCGGTGCTCCAAACAGTGTCAAGCTGGCCATCGTCTTGAATCTCACCAATCAAAACTGGCTTGGACAAGTGATGGTTGGTATTCATAACAGCCGTACCACCAGTAAGGTTCTTGAACTCCTGGCCATACATTGCTTGGCGGACAGCATCTACATTCGTTGTGCCCGCTTGCTTCACAGACTGTACCCACATATTGAAGCCAATATAGGTGGCTTCCATTGGATCATTTGTTACGCGATCTTCATCTTTTGTAAAATTCTGCCACTTTTCAATGAAAGCTTCGTTTTCAGCAGATTCAACACTCATGAAATAGTTCCATGCAGCCAAGTGACCAACAAGTGGCTTCGTATCAAGACCAGCAAGTTCTTCTTCACCGACAGAGAAAGCAACAACTGGAATATCAGATGAACTTACGCCCTGATTACCAAGCTCTTTATAGAAAGGCACATTTGCGTCACCGTTAATGGTTGAAACCACGGCTGTTTTCTTACCAGCAGATCCAAACTTTTTGATATCGGAGACAATTGTCTGCCAATCGGAATGACCGAAAGGTGTATAATTGATCATGATATCTTCGTCTTTAACGCCTTTTGATTTAAGGAAGGCTTTCAGAATTTTATTGGTCGTACGAGGATATACGTAGTCTGTACCCGCGAGAACCCAACGTTCGACACTGCCACCATCTTCGCTCATGAGATACTCAACTGCAGGGATAGCCTGCTGATTTGGAGCCGCGCCAGTATAGAACACGTTACGAGAGCTTTCTTCACCCTCATATTGAACAGGATAGAACAACATGCTGTTCAGCTCTTCAAATACAGGAAGGACTGACTTCCGTGATACCGATGTCCAGCAACCAAAAACAACATCTACTTTTTCAACTTCGATCAATTCCCGTGCTTTTTCAGCAAAAAGGGGCCAGTTTGAAGCAGGATCGACTACAACAGCCTCAACTTTCTTACCGAGCAATCCACCCTTTTTGTTCAAATCATCCACCAGCATCAAGACAGTATCTTTTAAAGTGGATTCAGAAATTGCCATGGTGCCTGACAGGGAATGCAGAACGCCAATCTTGATTGTGTCTTCTGCAGCTTGTGCCTGCATTCCAAAGGCAAGTGCACCCGCACAAATTAGGGCAGTAGCCGATATGCGGTTCGCCATTTTCTTGAATTTATTCATTGAAACCTCCAATTTTTCACTACCCCCTAAAAAGCAAGGCCTGTGCCAAGATTGAAAAAGATATTGAGATTTGGATTAACCATTTGAATTGATTAATATATTTTACGAGACCACAAATAAAAATTTAAATTTCACAGTTTTGAAGTAGAAAACACAGATTAAAAAATAGGCTAATTGTTTGTCAAAACTAGAAATGAGTGGATTAAGCCTATTTTTTAATCAATTGTAAATTACGTTAATATTTCATTAATTTTGATAACTATCCGCTTTATTCTCGACAAGATGTGTTCAACCAGATAAATCTGATTTAATTAGAAGTACGTTGGCATAAAATCCGGAGAAACCGGAATATCATCATAGCAGTCACGTATGCATGGGGAGCACGTTGCGGTTCAAATGAATTTCGCGGGCAAAAATCTAAAGGGGTTTTATTCTAACGCGAGGGAAATTTCTTCTCGTGAAGAAGAATTGCTTGCCGAAAACCGCTCACTCAAGAAGAAGAACAAACGCTTGAGTACTGCGATGGTTTATCTGGTAGACCAAATTGAGGTCCGCCTTCCCTTATGGGCCCCTAAACCTCCAGTTGTCGAAAAGAAGAAAGCGCGCAAGCCAGAACCCAAAATTATAGGTGAAGACCGGAAGCCTAAAATTCGGACTCCTCTCGCAGACCGGAATTCTAAGAATTTACGATCTCAACCACTAAGCCTCCAGCAAATTTTTTCCGACAAAAAGAAATCAATCGCGGCGAAAACACCACTTGATCTACCTTTGACGCCTCCCCAAGAAACAGAGCTCTCTCAAGCTACCCCTGTTATTGTGGAAATAGTTGAGCCTACGGATGAAACTAAAAATGGCCTCAGCTTGGCACCAGAAGAAATTAGCCTGCTAGCCGCTCCAACGAAAGAAAACCCAAAGGACCCGAAAATACTAAATTCTTCGGAAAATATGGTTGAGCGGGTTGCGAAGAAAACGAGCTTGAAAGAGGCATCACTCACTTATATGGCTGTCTCAGTGGCCGCATCCCCTGTTCCAAACACAAAGGAAGTTGAGGATGACAGCCCAGCTGCTTCCAAAGCGTCTGTGCAAAATAAAATAATGAAAGAAGCCATGTTAAGGCGGGTCAATCGCCTCCGTTGGTAACACCATCCCACTTTACAGGCCGCTTTATTTACTCTAGGTCATAAGCTGGACCTTTTAAGCCAAATTCCTGTATAAATATGTTATGACACTCCATTATTCTCAAGAAAAACCGGTCTCCTTGCCAGTTTTGTATAGTTTTCGGCGATGCCCCTACGCAATGCGTGCTCGGATGGGAGTCTTGCACTCTAATTTGACATTGGAATTGCGGGATATTCTCTTGAAAGACAAACCCATCGAGATGACCACCATGAGCCCAAAGGCAACGGTCCCGGTTCTTATTCTGCCCAATGGAGACGTCCTCGAAGAAAGTTTGGACATCATGCTATGGGCCGTTGGACAGGCCGACCCTGACAATTGGCTCCCTCAAAATCCTGAGACCCGCCATGAAATCATGGATTTGATTGAGGAAAATGATGGCCCATTCAAGTGGGCACTGGATCGATATAAATACCATGTCAGATTCCCTGAAAAAACTCGGGAAGAATATAGGATCCACGCCGAGATATTTTTATCAAAACTGGAAGAACGCCTTTTAGCCCACTCCTTCCTCATTTCAAACAACCCGTCACTGGCCGATGTCGCCATATTTCCATTCATCCGGCAGTTTGCTAACAGTGACCGCCTGTGGTTTGAACAAGCCCCTTATCCTGCGTTACAAAAATGGCTGAACAATTGGACAACATCTAAGAGCTTTCTTCATATCATGAAGAAACGTCCGATTTGGGAAACGGGCCTCAGAGGTCCCTTTTTTCCTGCCCTTGCTGAAACTGGAACGGCTTAAATGGAAGCGCAGTATTTTAAAGAGAGCGGGGCTGACTTTAGTGACTGCAAAAAATTCAGATATCGCCTTTGGCGACGCTGGGCAGAGGGTCCTTCTGTCTCTTTCTTAATGTTAAATCCTTCGACCGCCGACGGCACCAGTAATGACCCGACAGTGGAAAGATGCCACAGAAGGGCCGTTGCCATGGGCTTCGGTGCCCTTGAGGTCATTAATATATTCGGGTTTCGCGCAACAGACCCAAAAGACCTTAAAAAAGCAAAAGATCCTATTGGTCCCCAAAACGATACTGCCATCATTGAAAGTGCCCGTGCGGCACAAATGGTCATTTGTGCCTGGGGTGGTCATGGCGATCATCAAGACCGACATTTACAAATTCAAGAATTACTCAAAGAAAACGAAATCATTCCCCATGTCCTATCTTTAACGAAGATGGGACATCCGGGACATCCTCTGTACATTCCCTATTCAAAAACTCCAGTTGCCTGGACTGATTTTTAAAGAAAAGCTTCTTCATGGCGAAACTCTATTTCTACTATTCCACAATGAATGCTGGCAAATCGACAACCCTGCTTCAATCAAGCTTCAATTACGAAGAACGGGGAATGAAGACGCTCCTACTGACTGCGGCCTTCGATGATCGTTACGGCGTTGGGAAAATCTCATCCCGTATCGGTCTTGAAGCAGAGGCAAATCTTTTTCGAGACAATACTGATATCTTGAAGATGGTGGAAAAGGAGCTACTAAGCCGTACTATTGATTGCTTGATGGTAGACGAAAGTCAGTTTTTATCCAAAGATCAGGTTTTTCAGTTATCTGAAGTTGCTGATATCCATCGCATTCCTGTTATTTGCTATGGCCTGCGCACTGATTTTCAGGGCAATCTGTTTGAAGGAAGCCAACATCTTCTAGCTTGGGCGGATGAACTTAAAGAGCTTAAAACCATCTGCCATTGTGGAAGCAAAGCGACAATGGTCATCCGCGTGAGTGAAGATGGTGTACCTGTTCGCGAAGGCGCACAAAAAGAAGTCGGTGGCAACGATCGGTATGTGGCTCTGTGCCGTAAGCACTTTAAGCAATCAACCTATGGCTAAACTTTAGTACTTCGCCACTCCTGAAGACCACAAACGGCCAACAATACCCAACCGATAATGAAAGACACACCGCCAGCAGGCGTTGCAAAGGGGATGAGTGCGTCTCCTGTTTGACTTAAATAATGAAGGGAGCCGGAGAAAAGTGTAATTCCGGCAAGAAAGAAAAACCCTGCACTATTTGCCAGCATAAGACTTACATTTGTAAACTTCGAAAAAAACCAAATAGCGATCAGGGCTGGAATGTGAAACATCAAGTATGATTGCGCCGTTTGATGAAGTCTCATTGCACTTTCATCACCGCTTAAAGAATGACTTCCCGCGGCCCCCATCACGACAGTGGCAGCACCTAGTAGTGCAGCGATCATAAGCCAAGGAATTCTCATACGGTTCTACCCCATAAAAAAAGCCGAGGGAAAATCCCTCGGCTTTTCATTACGACTTAACAAGTCTTACGACAAGTTTGAATAACGGTTCAGATGGTAATCTGTGTTACCAAAGAGCATCTCAATCGTTGAAAGGCGCTTAAAATAATGACCGATTGAATATTCATCAGTCATGCCCATACCACCATGAAGCTGTACGGATTGTTGGCCGACAAATTTGGCCGCTTTACCAATTTGGGCTTTAGTCGCAGAGACAGCCTTTTTCGTCTCGACTTCGTACCCAAGGTCCAATTTCATCGCAACCATATCTGCCATGGACTTAGATTGCTCCGCTTCCATATACATATCAACCATACGATGCTGAAGAACCTGGAATTTTCCGATAGCAACACCGAATTGTTTCCGCTCTTTAATATATTCGTTTGTGATCTCATTGGCAGCAGCCATCGCGCCAACAGCTTCAGCACAGAGCGCGCCGATAGCTTTATCAACCACTTTTTCAATCACAGGCGAAGCACCGCCTTCAGTGCCGAGGAGTGCATTTGCGCCAACAGTTACGTTTGACAAAGTAATGTCGGCTGCTTGCTGACCATCCACAGTACGGTAACTTCTGATTTCCAGACCAGATGCGTCTTTATCAACGATAAATAGGGAAATTCCCTCTACATCGCGAGAGTTGCCTGATGTTCTCGCAGAGATAATAACTTTGTCCGCACATCCACCATGATAAACAACGGCTTTATGACCGTTCAGCACATAACCTTCACCCGATTTAGAGGCTGAAGTTTCAACATCATTAAGGTTAAAGCGAGACTGGGCTTCAGCGTAACCAAAGGCCAACATCATATTGCCTTCAATGACAGCAGGAATAATCGACTCAATCTGCTCTTCATTACCGGCAGCTGCAACAAGTCCGCCACCGAGAATAACTGTAGCCAAGAATGGCTCTAGCACCAAACCTCGACCAATGCTTTCCATCATAACCATCGTATCAACAGCAGAGCCACCGAAACCGCCGACTTCTTCAGCAAAAGGCATTCCAAGCCAGCCAAGTTCAGCCATTTGTTTCCAATGGCCCTGACTAAAACCTAAATCAGTTTCAGACAGCTTAATACGTGCCTCAGGGGAATAGTTTTCTTTTACGAAACGATCAACACTGTCTTTCAACAGGTTTTGTTCTTCTGATAGTTCAAAATCCATTATTATTATTCCTTATAATCCCAAAACCATCTTGGAGATGATATTCCGTTGAATTTCATTACTGCCACCATAAATGGAAGCCGCTTTCAAGTATAGATGTTCAGCCATAGGTCCATGGGCATAATCTGGCCCAACAGGTGACTCGTTGCTACCTTCATAGCTTTTCAGTGCCTCATAAGGCGCACCGTACATACCCAAGGATTCGACGAGAAGCTCAGTAAGACGTTGCTGAATTTCAGTCCCCTTGATTTTAAGCAGTGAAGGTTCTGCTGTAAGTTTTTTACCAGCGTCAATAGACGATAACATCCGAAGTTCCGTATATTCCAGCGCCATCAGATCCACTTCAATCAGATTTAGTTTGCGCATAAAGTCACGGTCATCTTCAAGGTAACCACCGTTCATACGTTCCTGCTTGGCGATATCGCGCAAACGCTCGATATGGCGTTTTGATTGGGCGATGCGAGCAATACTGGTTCTTTCATTTCCCAGCAAAAACTTAGCGTAAGTCCAGCCTTTATTCTCCTCGCCAATACGATTTTTAATTGGAACTCGAACATCATCGAAGAAGACTTCGTTCAATGTATGCTCTTTATCCAATCCAATAATTGGCTTGAGCGTAATTCCCGGAGTCTTCATATCGATCAAAAGGAAGGAAATGCCTTCTTGGTTTTTTCCACTTGAGTCTGTGCGCACGAGGCAGAATATCAAATCTGCATGTTGAGCATGTGACGTCCAGATTTTCTGGCCATTGACGACATAACTATCGCCATCCTGAACAGCTTTAGTCTGCAAAGACGCCAAATCCGACCCAGATCCCGGCTCAGAATATCCCTGACACCACCAATCGTCAGAATTGAGAATACGAGGTAGATACTTGTCTTTTTGTTCCTGATTACCAAACGTATAAATCACAGGCCCGACCATACTAACGCCAAAAGGAATAGGAGGCGGCGCCGAGGCACGGCCTAATTCTTGAGCGAAAATATACTTTTGAGTGGCCGACCAACCAGTTCCACCATATTCAACTGGCCAGTTTGGGGCGATCCATCCTTTATCATTCAGGATTTTCTGCCACCGAACAGCGGCTTCTTTCTTTGGATGAAGTCCGCGGTCATAACGATCTTTTACGTCTGCCGGCAGGTTTTTTTCCAGAAACTCTCTGACCTCGGCCTGAAAGGCTAATTCTTCGTCTCTAAACGACAAATCCATTGGGGTTGCTCCATTATTTATCAGGCATCTCATGTGCCCATTAAAGGCTATGCTAGGCTGAGATCATACCGATTGCAAGCCCGCCATTCAACTGTCTTTCTAAGCAACAGAATATGCCCTTTTCCGCTACGTAAGCCAATTTCAGGGTTGGCGTAGATCAAACGATTAGTCCTTCAACACTCTGAATTTCGCCAGACCATCTCTTTTAACTTGCCCCACCAAGGCAATTTCCCAATCAAGATATTCCTGCATTCGGTCGCGGATTTTGTCCTTATTGTCATATGGCTTATACCAAACATCATCTTTTTCACTTAACAGATGCGTATCTCCGACTTCAACCCGCATCCCTGCGCGTCTCCATGCGTCATTCCCTCCTTGAAGAACCCTTGTAATGACTTCGGGACGGATTTGTAGAATCTCTTTAGCAGCTAAATGAGCCAATCGTTCGTCATCAGCAGTTACAATAACCAATCCCACTGGCGGAAGATAAATTAAGTCATGTGTCAATCGCGCCTTAACCGCCCAAAAGGCACCCGGAATATGTCCCGCGGAATAAGAAAGAGAGCTTGCCAAATCGACCACGGCAATAGGCTCACCTGACGAGATAACAGCATCCACCTCCATCGGACTGATGAAGAGTTGTTTTTCGACTTCAGCCTTCTGGGCTTCTCCTTCCTCGAGCTCACACCCAGCCAAATCTGATAGGACATAAACTTTATCCCAACCCATTTGCCTAAGCCACGACCCAGTCATCAAAGCCCGAACGCCCCTGTCATCGACAAGGACAATCGCTGCATTACGAACTGCAACATATTCATCTGTCGCCTGAACCAACTGCCCACCCGGAGCATGAAAACTTCCTTTTATATGGCCTGATAAAAACTCTTCTTTCGTCCTGACATCAAGAATATACAAAGTCTGTTCATTTGCAGCCTGTTGTAATTTTCCCAACTCAGCCTGATCAATCACCTCAACACCCGTTTTAGAGGCAAGTGATTGCACATTCCCTGTAACTGCAAGCAAGTCTGAAGAAGAAGGTTCTTCCGCTTTTCGATCTGCGTTCTTCTCAAGATCATAGCCAGCCAAATACCAACCCATTGTTCCATCACGCAAAGCCATCACCGGATTTTTGATGCCAGCGTTTATTAGGGATTGTGCCCCGATAATACTCCGCGTCCGTCCGGCACAATTTACAATTATCGGTGTCAATTCATCCGTGACCAACGCAGACACCCGATAGGCTAGTTCCGCTCCCGGCATATCGATCCCACCGGGAATACACATCCGATGGAATTCATCGAAAGGTCGGCTATCCAGAATGCTTAAACTGTCGCCTTTTTGAATTTTGCCATGAAGATCATCTGCGCTGATATTAGGCGTTTTATTTTCCTGTTCTACAAATTCCCCAAAGGCTTTACTTGGTACATTAACGCCAGAGAAAATCTCCAAACCAGCCTCACGCCAGCCCATTATTCCTTTGTCCACTATGGTAACTTCAGTATACCCGAACTCCCCCAGTTTATCTGCAGCCCGCGCCGATAGCACTTCTGCATCGCCTTGATCCAATAGAAAAATTGAAACATTTTTTCTGGGCACAAGTTGCGCAATTTTGAGCTCCAGCACGCTTAATGGAAGGCTTGTTGCAAAAAAGGGATGGCCTTGTGCATGAACCCCTTGCTCCCGCACATCCAGCAAGCATATTTCGTCACTGGATTTGAACTTCACATGCAAATCGGCAGATAAAATTACTCCAACCGTCATTTGCGCGCCTCACGAATATCAGTGTGCGGTGGAAAAACCCGCCATTCTTTATGTTTCGCGCTCCAATAGTTGCGACCCGGCAGTTGTTCTAGACCCAGGCCATACATGTGGAAATTCAAAACGGGGGCACCGTCCTTAATATGAATACTGTGCAAATCATCGGGCATAAGCGTCACCCCAACACCTGACTTGACCACGGCATTACTATCAATTTTCGGGCCTTCATCCTCTTTATGGTAAAAACGATTTTCTTCTGCACCAGCAACACCAACGATCACAGCCCATGTGGTGTGATCGTGAGGCGGTGCATCGACCTTTCCATTGGCGACATTTGCATAAAGGGCGAATTGATGATCATCATCTTCTGACAAGCGATAAAGACAACTTCGTCTATCCGAATTTGAATCCGGCGGTGGAAAATCCTCAAAGCTAAAAAGATGTTTTTCTTCTGCAAGTTCTAGCAATTCAGCCTTTATTTTTCCCAGTAAATCGTGATCAAGATCGCCTTCTGCCCTAATTGATCGAACCGCATCAACTGTCGCTTTGATTTTTATTTGTCGCTCTATTTCCACTGGCATTGCACTCTCCCTTATTCGCACATTCTAACCAAGCCACAGATAACGGCAACTGCTTACTCAACTTCTCTGGACGTATACGGCAATCTTGGCTACGGTTTTGATAACAAGGTGAAAAGGAGAATAATAATGAAAAACCTGACGAGTGATAGATACGAATTGATTGGAGCAAATGGCTCCCCCTATTCCATGAAAATGCGTAGTATTCTAAGATATCGGCACCTATCTCATAACTGGATCATGCGAACAACAAGAAATGATGCCTTATCGGAGGGCGTCCGACCTGCACTCATCCCAATCCTCAGATTTCCTAAAGACAAGAGCGCCCACGTTGATAGCACAAAGCTCGCTTATCTGCTTGAAGACAGACACCCGGACAATCGTTCCATTATTCCCAACGATCCCGTTCAAGCGTTCTTTAGTCATTTGATAGAAGATATGGCCGATGAATGGCTGACCAAATGCATGTTCCATTACCGCTGGATGTATGACGCTGACATTCAATACGCCATGCAATGGATTATCGATGATAGAAATCCTGACGCAGACGATGCTGAGCGAGAAGAACTTATGAAAGCTTTCGCCACCCGCCAAATTAGCCGTATGCCGCTTGTTGGTTGCACGAAGGGAAATACACCAACGGTTGAACGAAGTTATCACCGCATACTAGAAATCCTGGAAGGTGAAGTTAATCAACACCGCTACCTTTTCGGGTCACGCCCCGCCCTTGCTGACTTTGGCTTATTCGGCCAACTAAAGACGCTCGCAACAGATCCAACACCCCAGAGCATTATGCGTAGCAAGGCTCAGCGGACTGAAAGCTGGGTTAGATTTCTCGACGATGCATCTGGCATTACCGGCGAGTGGATTGAAAAAGACACTTTAATGCCCGCCGCGAAATCATTATTAGCGTTCGCCGGCGATGTTTATCTTCCCTTCCTTCAAGCGAACAAAAACGCACTGATAATGGGACGCGACACATTTAGCCTCTCACTCCTTGGCTCAAACTATGAGCAAAGCACGTTCAAATATCAGGCTAAATGCCTGCAGGTTCTTAAAGAGCAATACAATGCTCTTGCTCCCAGTGATAAAGAGCGGGCTGACCCTATTTTGAAGAATGCAGGCTGTTTGGAGGTTTTGTCACACGAAAGTGACTTATAGTATTTTTGCATATTCTTCATTTTTGGAATATAATAGACGGCATAACCAGAACACATAAACAGTCATATTTTGAGGGGAATAAGCATTAAGTAACTGTGGGGATTCCCTGATGACTAAGACGATCCATGTAAATGATCATCCCATCCGCGAAGCTGTAGGCCTCTTCAATGACATTGGCGCCGTACACGATTGCATTGAAGAGCTGCAAATTCAAGGATTTGATCGATCAGACATTACCATGCTTTCAAGGCCGGAAGTCAACGGTAGCAAGTCGACATTGCCAATCGTCGATACAAAGCAAACAGAAGACAGCCCGACAGCTTCCCGCGGTCCTGTCGTCGAATTAGATTCGGCAAGCAATGCACAAGGGGCCATTCTGGGAGCCCCCATATACATTTTCACCTTATGTGGAGCAGGTATCTCAGCAGCTATTGGTCTGTCACTCCCGCTCCTTCTCTTGATCTCAGGAATAGCAGGGATAATTGGAAGTGCCGTTGGCGTTTTTGCCATGCGAATTATCCTCAGTCGCCAAAATGGTTATTACCGCCAACAACTTGACCATGGAGGCATTCCGCTTTGGATACATACGCGAGATGCCGCTCATGAAAAACAGGCTATTGAGACGCTTACGCAAAACCGCGCCCGCGATGTTCATCTACACAATCTTCCAAGAGGTCCCTTTGAAGTGGAAGATGGAAGCGACACAATTTATAAAATTATGCATTAGAAATTGGCATAAGCCAATTCAGCCACGCCAAGTATCTTCTATTGGAGAGGTTTTTCTACATCTTGTTTCTGTAGATTCAAACCTTTACAGCCTCGCACCGACGCGCTAATCCATATCTAAAAGTGAAAACAATAAAATCAGGGACACAAAAATGTTTATCAATGGTCAATGGTGCGCTGCCCAAAACGGCACTCGTTTTAACGTCACAAATCCTGCAAATGGAGACGTAATTGGGGATGTCCCCAATGGCGGAAAAGAAGATGTAATTGCTGCCATTGATGCCGCATCGACAGCCTTCAAAACCTGGTCAAAAACCAGTGCCTATCAACGATCTGCTTTTCTATACCGCGCCCACGGATTAATGATTGAGCGGAAAGAACATCTTGCCCAGACGATGACCGCGGAACAAGGCAAACCATTGAAAGCGGCCCGCAATGAAGTTCAATATGGTGCTGATTTTCTTTTATGGTATGCCGAAGAAGCCAAACGTATTTATGGGGAAACAATTCCCGCCCCTCGCGGTGACCAGCGCTTTATTGTCCAGCAACATCCTGTTGGCGTGGTTGCCGCTGTAACACCATGGAATTACCCTATCTCAATGCTGACCCGGAAAATTTCACCCGCTTTGGCTGCCGGATGTACCATTGTTTTAAAACCGGCAGAAGCAACCCCTCTCTGCGCCATTGAGATGTTTAAAATCTTCGAAGAAGCAGGTTTACCGGAAGGCGTAGCGAACCTCGTGACAGCAGAAAACCCTACTCCCATCGGCGAAGAATTTGTAAGCAACCCCAAGATTGCAAAACTAACATTCACAGGCTCCACTAATGTGGGTAAAATGTTGGCTCAGGGTGCTGCTGCAAACATGAAACGGATTTCTATGGAGCTAGGGGGACATGCTCCCTTTATAGTCTTTGATGATGCCGATCCTGAACACGCGGCGAAGGGTGTATCCCTTGTTAAATTTCTCAATACGGGGCAGGCTTGCATTAGTCCTAACAGGATTTTTGTCCATAAATCCAATGTAGATGCTTTTACTGAAACACTCCGCGCCCGTGTTGAACGCATGCGCGGTGGCAACGGTATGGCTGATGGTATCAGCATTGGCCCGCTTGTCGGCCCTGGCGCTGTGGAGAAAGTTGAACGTCAAGTTCAAGATGCACTCTCAAAAGGGGCCGAACTCATCTGTGGTGGCCACCGGCTTTTAGATAATGGTTTAGACAAAGGGCATTTTTACGCGCCGACGGTCCTTGCCAATATAACCGAAGACATGCTGATTTACCGCGAAGAAACCTTTGGACCCATCGCTCCTATCCTCACATTTGATACCGAAGAAGAAGTACTAGAGCGGGCAAATGACACAAATTACGGTTTGGCCGCATATGTCTATACTCAGAATTTAAGCCGAGCATTCCGGATGTATGAAGGTCTAAATTTTGGGATTATCGGTATAAACGATATTAACCCTACTTCCGCAGCAGCTCCGTTCGGCGGCATGAAAGAAAGTGGCCTTGGCCGTGAAGGCGGCCATGAAGGAATTGCCGAATATCTAGAAACGAAATTGGGCGGTTTCTCTATTTAACTATTTTATAAGAAACGCTAGAGTTGCCACAAAATAACAATCGGGGGATTATAAATGTTCAAAAAAATTGGACTTACACTTCTTGTTATTCTTGTGGCACTCGTCGCGGTAGTAGCGACAAAAACCATTCAGAATACAAAACCAGAGGCTAAAGAAACCAACATTGCACTTGCAAAAATAGATGCGCAATCAGTAGCACATCGTCTTAGCCAAGCTGTCCAGATCAAGACCATATCAAAATCAGTTGATGCGCCAGCCGCTGCCGCTGAATTTGACAAGTTGCATTCTCTCATAGATTCTTCGTACCCACGGGTCGCCAAAAGCCTTGAAAAAACGGTCATTGGTACACATAGCCTTCTCTATACATGGAAGGGATCAGATAAGTCTCTTCCCCCCGTTATGCTTATGGGGCACATGGATGTCGTACCAGTCGAGCCTGGCACAGAAGATAAATGGGAACACCCTCCTTATTCTGGTGCCATTGTTGATGGCGCTATATGGGGCCGTGGGACATTGGATGATAAACTTTCGGTTTTCGCAATTTTGGAAGCTGCTGAGTATCAACTAGCAAATGGCTTTATGCCTAAACGTACTCTCTACCTAGCTTTCGGTCATGATGAAGAATTGGGAGGCGCAAAAGGGGCTGGTGCCATCGCAGCGCATTTAAAGAAAAAAAATGTAAAGCTCGCCTTCACTATTGATGAAGGTATGGTCATTGTTCAAGGTATTATGCCCGGCATTGACGATCCCATTGCTTTCATTGCCCTTGCAGAAAAGGGCTTTTTGACCCTCAATTTAGACGCCAAAGCTGAAGGTGGGCATTCCTCTATTCCACCTCGTGCAACCGCGGTTGGCAAGATATCCAAAGCAATTGCAAGACTAGAAGAAAACCGGCTACCGGCTTCACTTGTGGCCCCAGTTACCGAAATGTTTGATACATTGGCACCCTACATGCCTTTGTCCTTAAAAGCTGTTATCTCAAATCGTTGGCTTCTAAACCCTATTCTTGTCGGCGAACTTGGGAAAGGTGGCGCGACAAATGCAATGGTCCGCACAACGACTGCCGCGACCATCATCAATGGCGGCGTAAAACCCAATGTCTTACCTAGCACTGCCTCTGCGACGGTTAACTTCCGCATTCTACCGGGAAGTTCCATCAACGAAGTCGTTGCTCATGTGAAGGCTACAATCGATGATCCCGATGTGTCTGTGTCTATTCACCAAGGAAATGAGCCATCAAAGGTATCCAGCAGTGCAAGTGAAAATTATACGGTTATTGAAACAACCATTCGCGAAACAATAAAGGATGTGATTATCTCTCCGGGCCTGATGCTCGCAGGCTCTGATACCAAGCATTATGAAAGCATGTCTGAAGATAATTATCGTTTCATTCCCATGCGATTGGGTCCAAATGACTTATCGCGCATTCATGGAACCAATGAGCGAATTATGGTGGAAAATTACAAAGAAATTATTCAGTTCTACAGCCGATTAATGGAAAATGCCGGCAGCTAATCTGGTCTTATTCACCTATAAAATTCAGGGCCAGCGTTCTTATGTGAGGGCTGGTCCTATGCTCAAAAATATAAACCCCCTGCCAAGTCCCCAAACGTATTTTACCCCCAAGCACCGGTATAGTTAAAGACACATCAGTCAGACACGCCCGGATATGAGCAGGCATATCATCAGGACCTTCTGCTGAATGGGTGTAATGCGCAGAGCCGTCAGGCACCAACCTGCTGAAAAAATCGTTTAAATCACGAAGAACATCGGGATCCGCATTTTCCTGAATTGTGAGGGAGGCGGAAGTATGTTGCAAAAAGAGTGTCAGAACACCTTCCTGCACTCCAGAATATGCTAGCCAATCGTTAATTGGTGACGTGACATCAAGCAGTCCTCGCCCTCTTGTTTGGCATCGTTTTTCTCCACTTAACTGACGGATCATTGAATGCAGCTCCCCAGTAGAATTGCTCCTGATTTTTGAAATTTCTCACAGTTAAGGTCTCAGACCGTCATCTAATAATCAAGATTAAACGGAGAAATTAGCTATGGATATTCAAGGTGACGACGATGTTTGGGAATTTTATCAAGGTAATAAAGGGAAATGGCGGTGGCGGCGTACAGCTCGTAACGGACGAATTGTCGGGGCGTCCACCCAAGGCTATGTGGACAAAGCCGACTGCATTGATAATGCCTTACGCAATGGCTTTGAAGAAGAATCCTGAACATCATACTCAAAAGAGGAGCCCTGCATTATTTCAGGCAGGGTTACCTCAATCAGGCATCTGTTGCGTTTCATCAAAATAAAGTCATACTGGCCGAAAAAAAGAGACCAATATGATGAACAACAAAATACCTGACGGCTTTCGCAAATATTCAGCGCCAAATAAATTTCCTGAAAAAATCGGACCTATTTATTACAAAAAAGAAGAAGACGGAACATACCGCTTTGGTTTTTTACCCGATGAAAGCCACACAAATTACAATGGTGTTGTTCATGGTGGCATGATGATGAGTTTCATGGATGAAGTCCTAGGCCAGACAGTTTGGAATTCCGTCAACCGGAAACCTTGCGCAACTATTAGCCTGAACTTTGACTTCGTAACCGCTGGAACTGTTGGGGAATGGTTAGAGATGAGCTGCAAGATCACACGGCAAGGAGTCTCAATCGTCTTTATTCGCGGTGAACTTCTCGCCGGCGATAAAATAATAATGACCGCCGACGGGATATGGAAAATCTTAGGTCGCTAACCCATTGTCACGGTTGGCGGCGGACCAGCTTTTTAGGGGGAAGTAAGTTCTCAAAAACTGGCTCCCTTTTCTCTGCATTCGCTCTGGCAGCTTCAAACAAATCGTTTGAGAAAAACATCCCTGATTGCCAAACGGACATGTAATTCAAGGCATCATCGACAGAATGATCTCGGGTATAATTGATCATTTCCTTCGTGCCATGCACAGCAAGAGGGGATTTTGATGCTATTACGGCAGCAATTTTCATAACTTCACTGAGCATCTCTTCTGAATTATCGAATACCGCGTTTACCAAGCCAACCTCTTTGGCTTCATCCGCTTGCATGCGGCGGCCCGTATATGCCAATTCCCGAACGACCCCCGATGGGATCAAATGGGGCAAGCGCTGAAGCGTCCCTACATCTGCTGTCATACCGATATTAATTTCTTGAATGCAGAAAAATGCGTCTTTTGAGCAATAACGCATATCACCCGCCGTAATCAAATCCACACCTCCACCAATACAGCCACCCTGCACAGCAACAAGAACAGGCAATCGGCATTTTTCGATCACTGTGAAACTTTCCTGCATTTCGCGCACATTATTACGCATTTGCTCTCGAATACGTGCCGGGTCCGATGCTCCTTGCATCTCACCTGCTAAGGATCCAAATGCATTCAAGTCAAGACCCGCAGTAAAATGCTTACCTGTAGAGGAGATCACCACCACACGCGCTTCACTTGCCATTTCGATTTCAGCGAATACATCAACCATGTCCTGCCAAAACTCCATAATGAGAGTATTAAGTTTTGCCGGACGGTTCAGCCGGATATGGGCAATGTGGTTTTCGATAGTCAACTCAAGTGTTTTCTCGTTCATTGGGCTACCTTCTTATTGTTACGTATGAGTTGTTGATTTTTAGGTATCTTAGGGCACATAATAAACGTCATTTCTCATCCCATGTCACCCCTCAGGCGGAAATCAATGAGCAAAAACTTTACCCTTGCCCAATTCAAAGCAGCCCAAGTACGTCTCCTCCCCTACGTCCGCCAAACGCCACTTTTGGAAATCAAACTTGACGACAAGACACCTGTTTTTTTGAAGTTAGAGAATTTGCAGATTTCCGGATCGTTTAAGATTCGAGGTGCCTTGAACACAGTGCTCGGTTTAGATAAAAAAGCACTCACCAATGGTCTTGTTACAGCTTCCGGCGGAAATCATGGCATGGGAGTTGCCTTAGCGGGCTCTCTCACTAACACGCCAACAACAATTTACCTTCCAAAGAACACGCCGGCATCCAAAGTGAAAAAACTTGAGGCCATCACAAATGATGTAATCGTAGCAGGGGATGTTTGGGATGATGCGAATGCCCTAGCCCTTGAAGATGCCGAAAAAAATGAGAAGACTTACATCCACCCCTTTGCCGATGCGTCTGTTATTGAAGGGCAAGGCACAATCGCACTAGAAATACTGAAAGCAGCCCCAGATTTAGATGTCCTAATCGTCGCTATTGGTGGAGGGGGTCTTATCTCAGGCGTTGCTACCGCCGCAAAACTAATTAATCCAAACATTCGAATAATCGGTGTCGAAGCTGTAGGCGCGCCGACCCTGCATAACAGTTGCAAGGCAGGTAAATTGGTAACGTTGGAAGAAATCACCACCCGCGCTGGAACCTTAGCACCAAGAAGGTCTGCAGATTTGAATCTCGGAATCATCTCTAAACTTGTAGAAGAAATTATTCTCATCGAAGATGCCGAAATGGAAAGCGCCTCAAAATGGCTGTGGAACCAATGCGGGATTGCGACAGAACTTGCCGCTAGTGCTGCCCTTGCAGCACTGCATTTTGATAAATTCAAAGCTGAAAAAAATCAGAAAATTGGCATCATCATTTGCGGCGCCGGATTAGATGGATTTTAAAATCCAACTATTCCCGCATTAAGGGCGCATAAAATTATATTCTTCTTCTTCACTTAAATTTTCAGCGATGAAAGTAATTTCATCAGCGATATCTGCATTGCTCCGACTTTTTTTGAAGACTGAAATCGCTTCAGTAATCAATGCGCGAGCAACTGCATCTTCAGAAATCTGATTTCGATTTGCTTCTTCTAAAGCAGCATTTACGCAGCTGCGTGCTGTCTCTGTTGCTGAACTCATTACATTCTCCCTTTCTTATGTTTTTCTTTTATTATTGACCACCGGTCATTGATTAAACACAAATAGCATCTTTTCTGTACAAAATAACCCGGTACGGACGAAAAATTTCTTTGACCAGCCTCCCCGTAACAACGTAACCTAAAAAGAAAAAGCTAAAAAAATTGCAGGGGAAACCGCGGAATAGAAAAGGGATGAAAATGTCAGATTTTTCTTGGGAGAAATCATACCCACCGGGTGTGAAGTGGGAAATCGAAATTGAGAACAAACCGGTATATGCCATACTGGATGAAGCCGTTAAGGCTTGGCCGAATAATAATGCGATTGATTTTCTGGATAAGAAAACAACATACGCTCAACTTGATGACCTGGTTAGCCGGGCAGCAAAGGGCTTTCAAGAACTCGGCGTTAAAAAAGGGGTTCATGTTGGTCTCTATTTGCCCAATTGCCCCCAATATATGGTTTGTTTTTTCGGTATTTTAAAAGCAGGCGGTACAGTCGTAAATTATTCTCCATTGGATGCTGAGCGGGAATTGCTCCATAAAATCGAGGATAGCAATACCGATATCATGGTGACCCTTGATTTGGAGGTTCTATATCCAAACATTGCGGCGCTTCTTGGTCGCACAAGACTGAAGAAAATAGTTGTTGGAAATCTGAAAGAAGTTCTGCCCTTCCCTAAAAATTTCTTATATCCAATTGTTAAATCGAAAGAAATTTCTTCTGTCCCGAACGATGATAAGCACATCTCGTACAAATCACTTTTGGCAAATGATGGTAAAATCGATTCTGTTCCAGTTGTGAACCCGGCAGAACGGGTTGCTGTTTTGCAATATACTGGGGGCACTACAGGTCTTCCAAAAGGAGCAATGCTCACCCATAGAAACCTTGTGGCAGCATGTCAGCAACTTCGCTCCATGCAGCAGGGATCAACAGGGGTTCTCGAAGATGGGAAAGAAAAAGTTCTAGCCGTTTTGCCGCTTTTCCATATTTATGCTCTTACAGTAAATATGAACTTCGGTATTGCTGGTGGCTCTGAGTTAATCTTGCATCCAAAATTTGACCTAAACGATGTTATGAAGGATTTGGATAAGAAGAAGCCAACAGTTTTCCCTGGTGTACCAACAATGTATATGGCCATTGCTAACCATCCAGATGTGGAAAACTATGACCTTACATCCCTGAAATTCTGCGCATCAGGTGGCGCTCCGCTCCCTGTTGAAGTGCAAGAACATTTCCAGCGGGTTACAGGTTGCCGCCTTCTTGAAGGTTGGGGCATGACAGAGACATCGCCTTCGGGAACAACCACACCGATGACCGACAAGCGTGTTGCTGGATCTGCTGGTGTCCCTGTGCCGGGCATAGAAATTCGCATCTTTGATGTAGATGATCACACAAAGATTATGCCAACCGGCGACATCGGCGAAATTGCCATAAAAGGCCCTAATGTCATGATGGGTTATTGGAATAAACCCGATGCAACGGCGGAGGCCTTTATTGACGATTTCTTCCTGACAGGAGATACGGGATACATGGACGAAGATGGTTATATGCATATTGTTGATCGGACAAAAGATATGATTACGTCCGGTGGCTTTAATGTATATCCGCGCATTATCGAAGAAGCTGTCTTTGAACATCCGAGTGTCGAGGAAGTAACAGTCGTGGGTATTCCTGACGATTATCGTGGTGAAGCGGCCAAAGCTTTCGTCAAGCTTCGCGCAGACAAGACTGAATTCACCATCGAAGAACTTCGAACGTTCCTTGAGGATAAACTGGGTAAGCACGAATTACCTACAGATGTTGAATTCCGTGCGGAGCTTCCAAAAACCCTTGTCGGTAAGCTCTCCAAAAAGGAATTGGTTGAAGAAGAAAAAATAAAATATGAAGAACGGAAAAAAACAGAGTCGAAAGCTGGCTAATTTTTCCAATCAAAAAAATACACTCGGGTAAGTAAGTTTTTTTTCAAAGACTTTTCTTAGCCGAGTGCATTACCTGAAACCTTCACAGAAAACGAAATCGTCGCGGCGTCAAACTAACTGCTTTTTTAAATCTGGAAGTGAAATGTGCTTGTGACGAAAATCCACATGCAAGAGCCACTTCAGCTAGTGGTAACGGACTGTGGCGCAATAACTCTTTGGCTTTTTCCATACGCAACGTATTTAAATATCTGTACGGCGGTTGCCCAAAGCTCTCCTTAAACATATGTGCAAAATGAAAACTGCTGCAACCAGCAAGTTCGGCCAAATTGCCTATACTAATGGCATCCCCAAGGTGATCATTCATATACTCTTTAATTGTCGCGACCACAAAAGGAGGTAAGCCTCCTTTCACAGCAGGCATACTCAGTGACAATTCAGAGTAATTTTTTAGAATATGTACTAAAAAGAGATCGGCAACGGATGAAAGAGCAAGCTTATCCGCCTGCTCATTCCAGTCTAAAGGTAATATTGCCAGCTTTACCATTTCTTCGGCATATCGATCCGTCTCGAAACTAAGGTCCTTAAGCTGGATCAGCCTAGGGTCCCGATCAAAGACTTTCACAGCCATAGATTTGAGTTTTTCTGCGCTAAAATATAGATGAAACATCTCCAGCTTCTTTGGAATTCGCCATTGAGAGCGATGATCATCTGGTAGCAAACATATTTTCCCCGGCGCACCTCCCAATCGGGTGCGCCCTGCATCAATACGCTCAACCGCTTCACCACCATTCAAATAGACACTAAAGGTATGGTGCCCAGGCTGATCGTATTCTGCTTCGTTTCTCTGGTTATGCCATTGAGCGACGGAAAGGTCACGGCCAAGGTTTGCAGAGCGCAAGGCCGTTGCCCCTCCTTCATTCAACACTTGAAAAACATCCTGATTTGCGTCGGCGTTATACATCATCATCCACTAAATAGAATTTGCGGACTGATCCTATGATGATGTGGGTGCACTGGCAATAAGGCATGAAAATTAACCGCAAGAATCTGTAAAAAAAACGCTAAACTTGAAATAAATTCAGGAAACAACCGACCATATTGATCTCCGTTAAAGGAGTTTTCAATGTCGTTATTTCTATATGTACTCACTGTCATTATATGGGGCCTCACCTGGTTTGCCATTTCACTACAATTAGACATAGTTCCAGTTGAGCAATCTATTGCCTACCGGTTTGCAATCGCTGCAGCTATTCTATTTGCGTTTTTGATTATCTCACGCAAAGGCCTCAATTTACCCAAACGAGTCCATTTAAGGTTAGTTGGGCAAGGAGTATGCCTATTCTCCCTTAATTTTATCTGCTTCTATTTTGCCACCGACAAAATTCCCAGCGGTTTAGTTTCGGTTATTTTCTCGTTGGCAACCCTTTTGAATGTCATCAATAATCGTCTATTTTTTCGAACCCAAATTTCGAAGAAAGCTGTGATCGGTGGCCTGATGGGATTGTTTGGTCTTGGATTACTTCTAATTCCCACACTAGAAAGCGACGGCAACATAAGAGAGGTTGCAATTGGTATCGTTCTGGCCTTTTGCGGCACATATTGTTTTTCACTTGGCAATATGATTGGAAAGTGGAACGCGGCGAACAATGTCGATACGATTACCGGCAACGCCTATGCCATGCTGTATGGCACACTTATCCTAATTGTGTTCACCCGCTTCTCGGGGCAACCCTTTACCTTTGACTACTCAATTGAATATATCGGTGCCTTGTTATATTTGGCTATCCCAGGATCGGTGATCGGCTTTACAGCTTACTTAACGTTGGTTGGACGTATTGGACCAGAAAAAGCGGCCTATACCACTGTCCTTTTCCCAGTGATTGCCCTTGGCGTCTCATCTGTTTTTGAAGGATATTACTGGAATGGTGCGGCGATTACCGGCCTCATCTTCGCCCTCTCTGGCAACATAATTACTTTCAGTCCCTCCGGCTTTTTTCGGACATTGTTCAGAAGAGTAGTAAGGCAGACAAATAATCTATAAATCACCACTAAAAATGAAGACATTTGCGAATTTTTTGCTAACCTGCATTCATGAGCACTTTCCTTGCAATAGATTTTGAAACCGCTAATTATGGCTCCGATAGCGCTTGCGCTATAGGGTTGGTGCGCGTAGAAGATGGTATAATTGTGGCTGAAGAGGTAAGACTCATCTGTCCACCGTCCCAAGACTTTTTCTTCACTCATATACATGGCATTACGTGGCCAGATGTCGAGTTTGAACCCACTTTTGGGGATATATGGCCAGACATTACATCTTATTTTAAAGACGTCGATTTTCTGTGCGCCCACAATTCTGCTTTTGATTCAAAGGTTCTGAAAAGCTGTTGCACCACCTACCATCTGGAAGCACCCAAATTGGATTTTATTTGCACTGTCAAACTTGCGAGAAAATTATGGAATGTCCGGCCGACCAAGCTCCCAAATGTTGCCCACTATCTTGGATTGGAGTTAGATCACCATGATGCTCTGTCCGATAGCCGTGCATGCGCAAATATTGTAATATCAGCGATAAAAGATGGATGGAGCTATGAGGAGGGGTTCAATAACATTGGGGAACGGCACACTGCTCCCGAACATTAATACAATTAAAAGCTTAATTAAGAATCATTTTCAATAATATTTGACTTCGAGTACTTTCTCGCTATTTTTAATAATAGTTCCTAATAGCACATGAAAGCCCGCCCTTATGGTGATTCTTCGAAATCTCAGCCCGTCATCTCTTGCCAGCCTCATTATGCAATCGATGGAGGAGCGGGACAGGACCTCACGAGGTGGCAACCAACTTTCAGCGAAAAACATAACAGGCAAATCTGTTAATCGAGCGAAAACAACAGCAAAATCTAAAACAACCGATCAGGCATAAAAAAAGCTGCACTGGCCATTGCCAATGCAGCTTTTTTAACTCTTGAAGTCGAAGATTTATGCTGCGACGCTTGTCGCTGCTTGGATTTTCTTCAACTGGCGACGAGCAGAATGACGGCCCATCTTTAATGTAATTTTACGTGCTGCGCGCTGTGCGTTTGAGCGAGTGTTCTTTTCACCGCCATTACCGCGTCCACCGCCGCCTGTCTTCCGGCTTTTGCCACCCTGATTGCGGCCATTGCGTGCTGATCTCGCTGTCATGTGACTAGCTCCGTTCGTTGTAACTTAAATTCGAAGCGCCTTTCATAAGGGGTTGCAAAGCAAAGGTACAGAAGAATCTATCGGAATTTCCTGATTTTTTGATTTTTCTGCATTTATGTGCTGTGCAAATCTATTTTGGCGCAGTTATTAGCGATATTTGTCACATCAACTAATATTCTTGAGAATCAAATATCATCAAGTGGGCACAAAAAAACGGCCCATTAGACCGTTTTTCTCTCTCTTATTGCAAAGCTTAGTTAAAAACGCTCTGCAATTTCATTGCGATTCCCATATTACCTTCGATTTTCAACTTACCCATCATAAATGCGGTTGTCGGATCAAGGTCACCACCTGCGAGTTTTTCAAAGTTCTCAATTGAGATCTTGATCGTGCAATCAGCTTCTGAATCATCATTTGTCACAACATTTGGGACCGTATCAGCGTCCACATGGATGATTCCTTCACCCTTAAAATCAAATTTCAAAGTCGCACCCAAACCACAATCTTCACCGATTTTTTCGCGCATTGTTTCAGTAATTTCTTCAAGGGTCGCCATTTTAAAAGTCCTTATCCATGTATATGATTATGCTTAGTAAGCCGCCAATCCCCTCTGCGACTACAGTATTGACGTTAACGTAAACGTCACATACCATTAAGTCAAACAGTGAAGTCCACAATAAACTAAAATCAAAGACACTTCTTTGCGAATATTTTCATCCAGACAAGTATAGGGATTATCATGACGTGGGGGAAATAAGTATTCTCAACAATTGGACCATTCACGGCATTGATTAGCAGAAAAAGTAAATAATCAAAAATACTTGGGCAAAAGCCCATTTAAAAAGGGAAAAAGATATGATCTACGGACCAGAACATAAAGAATTCATCAATTCTCTGACCAAGTTTATTGACCAAGAAATTAACCCCTACGTAGATACATGGGAAGAGAATGGCGTATTCCCTGCGCATGAACTTTTCAAGAAAATGGGCGATCAAGGTTTTCTAGGCGTTTGTAAACCAGAAGAATATGGCGGAATGGGATTGGATTATTCCTTTAGTTTAGCCATGTCGGAAACCTTGGGAAAGATCAATTGTGGTGGCATACCTATGGCTATTGGTGTGCAAACAGACATGGCAACTCCAGCCCTTGCCCGTTTTGGATCAGACTATATCAAAGAAAATTTCCTGCGCCCGGCTATTGCAGGTGATTTCGTCGCCTGCATAGGTGTCTCTGAGCCCGGGGCAGGTTCAGATGTCGCAGGTATAAAATCCACGGCACGCAAAGATGGGGATGATTATGTTATTAACGGCCAAAAAATGTGGATCACCAATGGAACCCAAGCCGATTTTATGTGCATGTTGGTCAATACAAGTGATGGCCCAATTCACAATAGCAAATCCCTAATTATAGTTCCCATGGATACGCCGGGCATTACTGTTGAGAGGAAACTGGACAAATTAGGGATGCGATCCTCTGATACAGCCCAGCTATATTTCGAAGATGTGCGCGTTCCTCAAAAAAATATCATTGGAGAAGAAGGGATGGGCTTTACCTATCAAATGCTCCAATTCCAAGAAGAACGATTATGGGCAGCGGGTGCCGCACTACAATCTCTGGACAAAGCAGTAAACGATACCATCGAATATACCCGTCAACGACAGGCGTTTGGCCAGCCCTTGCTGAACAATCAGGTTATTCATTTCCGTCTTGCTGAACTGCAAACTGAAATCGAATGCCTACGATCGCTTACCTACCGGGCCGTAGAAGGCTATATAGCTGGCGAGAATGTAACCATGCTCGCCTCCATGGCAAAACTCAAAACCGGACGCCTAACGAGAGAAGTTAATGATGCTTGTTTGCAATATTATGGCGGCATGGGCTTTATGAACGAAACACCGATTACCAGAGCATACCGAGATGGACGACTTGCCTCCATCGGTGGTGGGGCAGACGAGGTTATGCTGGGAATCATTTGTAAATTAATGGACACGTTGCCTAGCAGAAAAAGAGGCTAAGCAACTATGTCTGCCTTTTCCAAAATCCTGATTGCCAATCGTGGCGAAATAGCTTGCCGTATTATTCGAACGGCTCATGCCATGGGTTATAAAACTGTTGCTGTTCATTCAGAAGCAGACAGAGAAGCTCTTCATGTAAAAATGGCGGGGGAGGCTGTCTGTATTGGCCCTGCGGAAGCCTCAGCAAGCTATATGAATATTGAATGTATAATTCAGACTTCACTTCAGACCGGGGCAGATGCCGTTCATCCAGGATATGGGTTTCTATCTGAAAACCCCGCGTTTGCAGAGGCTTGCATTAAAAATGGTATTGCATTCATCGGACCAGATCCTCAGGCGATCAGAGTTATGGGAAACAAGGCGGCGGCCAAACGCAAAATGATTAAAGCAGGCGTCCCCTGCATCCCCGGCTATGAAGGGGAAGACCAGTCAGACACCCAATTCATTGATACCGCCCAGAAAATTGGCTTTCCAGTCATGATAAAGGCAGCACAAGGCGGAGGGGGACGGGGGATGCGTCTTGTAAAGAAACCAGAGAAATTAGCGAAGGCATTAAAGGCAGCAAGGTCTGAAGCTGAAAATGCCTTTGGTTCCGGCGAGCTTATTTTAGAAAAAGCAGTAATAGAGCCTCGTCATATCGAGATTCAAATTTTTGCAGATTCTTATGGAAATATTGTCCATATGGGAGAGCGAGATTGTTCAATTCAGCGACGCCACCAAAAAGTAATTGAAGAAGCTCCCTCCCCCGTTATATCCGATGAGTTAAGAACAAGAATGGGGGATTCTGCCATTGCTGCTGCCTCTGAAATTTGTTATTGCGGAGCCGGAACGGTTGAGTTTCTTTTAACGGATGAAGGCGACTTTTATTTCCTCGAAATGAACACGCGACTTCAAGTTGAGCATCCTATCACTGAATTTATAACGGGATTCGATCTTGTCGAATGGCAGTTGCGTATTGCGCGTGGCGAAAAACTACCACTAACCCAATCGGACATTTCCTTAACCGGTCATGCAATTGAGGCACGCTTATATGCTGAAGATCCGTACAATAATTTTCTACCAAAGGTCGGAACACTTATTGAATGGGCGCCAGCAATCGGAACAGGTATTCGCGTTGACCATGGCCTTCAAAGCGGCCTAGAAATAACCCCTTATTATGATCCTATGATCGCTAAAATTATTGCTCACGGAGATACACGGGAAGAAGCAAGGGAACGATTAATTTTAGCCCTCAAAAAAACAGTTGATCAAGGGCTGGTTACGAACCGTCTTTTTCTTATTGAATGCCTTGAGGCGAAGGCGTTCATACAAGGCGATGTCACAACTGCTTTTATTGACACCCATTTTCCGAAAGAAAAACGCAATAAGAAGGTTAGGACCACAAACCGCCCTACGCACGGCACCATAAATTGAGATAAAATGAATATAAGACTTGCCCCACTACTTCAATCGCGCGATATGTTGGTATACTACTAACTACTCTGGAGAAAATAATGGCGGACAAATTTCTTGATATTAGTCGGCGTCGTGTGATTGCCGGTAGTGGTGTTGCACTTCTAGCCTCCGCCACGCAGCCTGCTGCCGCTGCAGAAAACAGCATGAAAGACGCTTTGAGAGCGCTTGCAGGCAAAGTATTTTATTCAAATGACCGTCCGGGGCGATGGAAAGGCAAAGAGGAAGGACACGTTCCTCTAATCAAAATCGACAAAGCGGAAAATAGCGTCTTAATTCGCGCAGCGACAAATCATCCGATGCAACCAAACCATAATGTCATCAAGCACATCCTTATGGACGCAGATCTTAATTTCATTCAGGAACAGGTGTTTGATCAGCAATTTGATATGCCCCGTTCAAGATTCGAATTGAACGGTTATAAAGGTCGCATTTATGTCGGATCCTTATGCAATCTCCATGATAACTGGATCAATTGGGCTGAAGTATAACCAGCCCAATTAAAAACAGGGTCAGTAATCTTCTTCGCTCATAAGGGTGACACATTTACCATCAACTTTTCGCTGCAAAACTGCGTCCATAGCGTCATGGAATTCGTGAAGTGGAAAGCTTGCCCCGACCTCAGGGTTAATTTTTCCGAGCTCATACAGCCTCAAAACGCCGCCGACCATTTCATCCACGATGGACACATAATCTTCTCGTTTTCCTCCGGGGGACCAACCAAAAAAGTGGCCCAAATTAAAACCCATTGCTGAAATATTTTTCAAAAGAAGCATGTTGGCTGGGATGTCCGGAATCTCCCCGCAAGCATACCCAATAGTGAGTAATCGCCCTTCCCATGCCATTGATCGAATAGACTTATGGGTCACTTCCCCACCGATACTATCGTAGACAACATCGACGCCTCGACCTGAAGTTATCTCCATTACTTTTTCTCGAAAATCTGTTTCTCTGTGATCAATTACGTGATCAGCACCATGGCGCAAAGCAGTTGCCGTATGGGACGCCCCGCCAGCAACGGCAATAACTTTCGCTCCCATTGCTTTACCAATTTCAACGGCAGCAAGACCAACGGCACCGGCCGCACCATGAACAAGCAATGTCTCACCCTTTTGCAGTTTTGCCCGCCTATCCAAGGCACCAAAAGAAGTCGTGTAAGATAAAACGATCATTGCTGCAGTCGAAAAGTCCATATTATCAGGTATTTTATGACAGCAAATATCACGAGTGAGATTAAACCCTCCATTGCCACCACTATCCACATTACACATAACGCGATCACCCGGGACTACACGCGTCACACCTGGCCCTACGCTGTGAATTATGCCTGCCACTTCAGTACCCGGCGTAAAGGGAAGCGGGGGTTTTCGCTGATATTTCCCGGCCATAGTAAGCGACATGCCAAAACTAATCCCAGCCGCTTTGTTGCGCACAACGACTTCGCCGGCTCCAGGTTCTGGAATGGCTAGTTTTTCTAATTTTGCTTTTTCTTGGTAATGTCCAAATTCTCGAACCACAATCGCGCGCATGCATCTCTCTCCTTTTTGCCTGAATGACACAGAGTTTTTCTTTGGAGTATAAACGACGGAACGCATCTGGCAATGCAGCTCAATTTGGACGCACCCATTTTGCCATAAAAAAAGGCAGGGCCTTTTGACCCCGCCTTTGTGTCACCTCACAAGAAGAAAGATTTAGTGATGCATTTTCTTGAATTTTCTGTGATGACGAAGTTCTTTGAGCTCATCACCTGTTAAATTTCCATCTCCATCTTTGTCTGCTTTTTTAAATTTTTGCATTGTGAAAGACGCGAATTCAGCCTCACTAATAGAGCCATTGCTATCGGTGTCGATTTTCATTAGGAATTTAGCCATGTGTTTTTCGCGAAGTTTAGCATGCCCCTCTTTTGCCTCTTGCATTGTAACGGCACCATCTTCGTCCATGTCTAGTTTATCAAAGAGTTTGTGGCGCTTCTCAGACATTTCGTCTCGCGTAATTTTGCCGTCTTTATTTACATCATGCTTCTCAAACATTTTTTCAAGACGCGGATGATCGTTGTCCCCTTTATCCATTGAAGCGTAAACAATCGCAGGCAAGGCTAAAGAGAAAACCAAAGCGAGGGGGATGGAGATGCGTTTCATAAAAAGGTCCTTTTCAATTTTAGACTCCCCCATTGAACGAATGCGCCGACTTAATCCGTCGAAAAAAACAGGAAAAATTCTTTTTCTTTATATTGAACATTGTTCATTTTTATGAACATAATTAATAAAGGAGAAAAACAATGACCGAAAATATCGTATTATATGAAACTGAAGGCCGAATTGCGCGTGTAACACTAAACCGCCCTGAGGCTCTCAACGCGATCAGCTTGAATCTGCCCAGCGAAATCAGAAAAGCAATTGAGAAGGCAAACGCAGATGATAGTGTCCATGCCATCATTCTGCAGGGCGCGGGCCGAGCCTTTTGTTCTGGTTATGACCTAAAACTTTATGCGGAAAACCCAGGTAACAATCCCGGCTTTCAAGAAATGCCCTGGGACCCCACTCTCGACTATAAGATGATGATGGGAAACACGCAGGATTTTATGAGTATTTTCAGATCCTATAAGCCCGTCATCGCGAAAGTGCACGGATACGCTGTTGCCGGTGGTAGCGACATTGCACTTTGTGCTGATATTGTGATCATGGAAGAAGATGCGAAAATCGGATATCCCCCTGCTCGGCTTTGGGGCTGCCCGACAACAGCGATGTGGGTTTATCGTTTAGGCGTTGAAAAAGCAAAACGTATGCTACTCACAGGCGATCTTATTGACGGACGTGAAGCCAAAGAGATGGGGCTAGTTCTCGACGCAGTCCCATCAGATCAATTAGAAGACCGTGTTATGGAACTAGCAAAACGTATGGCTTCAGTTCCTAAAAACCAGCTTATGATGCAAAAAATGATGATTAATCAGGCGCTTGATAATATGGGCCTAGCCTCAACACAGATGACGGCAACCCTGTTCGATGGTATGACACGCCATAGTCCTGAAGGAGTTGCTTTTAAAAAACGCTCTGAAGAAGTAGGTTTTCAACAAGCAGTAAAAGAACGCGATAGTGGCGATAATCTTGAGTAATCAGCATGAATAACCTTAAGGGCGACCGTAAAAAAGAAATGCAGGCGTATAAGCGCCAAAAAATTCTGGATGCGGCAGCCTCTCTTTTTAGAACAAAAGGGATTGAAGGCACCACTATGCGTGCAATAGCGACGGCCGCCGGTTATTCCACCGGCGCGCCTTACGCTTATTATCAGTCAAAAGAAGATATTTACGCTGAACTTCTCAGTAATTCCCTCTCGAATCTTTCGAAAGTTGTAAAAACAGCCAGCCTGACAACTGATACACCAACGATCAGGATTAGAAATATTTTCACCAGCTTTTTTTCTTACTATCATGACCACGCAGAAGAACTTCAATTAGGCCTATATTTGTTTTCAAGCGGCGAAGTGAAAAAACGCGGCTTTTCAAAAAGTACAAATGATCAATTGAACGGAAAATTACTCGGTTTATTAGGCTTTATGGCAAATAGCCTTAATGAGAGTGAACATATTAACGCACAGCAAGCTCAATCAGAAACCCTTGATGCCATTACGTTTTTTATTGGTACGCTCATGCTCGGAGCAACCGGTCGCTTGAATCAATTTGGCGCAGACCAACAAGAAATGATCGACCGCTACGTCGATCAAATGCTAAAAAGGCTTTCCGACTAAAAAGAACAACAAAAACAGTTTCAGGAGTTCCCCCAAATGCCCGGCTATTTGGAAAGCTATCGAGGATGTGTCCTCGCCCGTCAATGTGACCTTATGGGGCATATGAATATTCAGTTCTACAATGCCTGCGTTGGGCAAGCGACGGCAACAATTGCAGGGGCCGCAGGCCTAACACCAGACGTTATTCAGACGCAGAAGCGGGGCTTTGCGGCTGTCGAGCAGACGAGCAAATATTACGCGGAGCTTTTAGCTGGTGACATTATGCATATGGAAAGTGGTATTATAGCTTCATCGAATAAAACCCTCACTTTTCACCATCGATTGATTAACAGCGCAACAGGCATACTATCTTTTGAAGTGACAATGACATCCGTGTACATGGATCTGGCAAACCGAAAAGCCATCCCTCTTGACCACCTCATCCTTCCCAATCTTGAAAACTTGCTTACAGATCAGGAGACAGCCCAATGAGCGATCTTCTCCATTCCAAACTAATTCCTGGATTTCGAGGCGCAGTCGAGACTTGGGAATGTGATCAGATGCTGCATATGAATGTTCAATTTTATATGTCGAAGGCCTCCGCTTCTTTTGCTCATTTGCAAGATGCCCTAGGTTTGTCACCAGCACGCATTCGCAACGACAAGAAAGCGCTTTGCTTCCAGTCTTTACGCATTCAATACAAATCTGAAATGCGTATGGGCGAGTGTATGCACGGATTTTCAGGTATTCGATCTGTATCAGGAGACGTTATTTCGGGTTTTATCCACTTATTTGACAGCAGAAAAAATGTGTTGTCGGGTGTCTATGAATTTACGGCCCGCTATACCGATCTTATTAACGGCGAAAATTTGCCGCTTCCGGCTTTTGTGAGTGAAAAAGCTGGCGCCCTTGCCGATGATCACTCTGACCAATATCTGCCCGCTCCCATGAAATGTATGATCATGCCTCCTCAACACATGGATCATATGTTCGAAACAAGCCGTTCAGCTGTTGATGTTTGGGAATGCGATACAGACAGCAATATGGAAATGCAACCCATAGTCGGCCGCTTTTCTGATGCCGCGGGTCACGTTATGGGGCATGTTGGCATGACGCGAGAAATGCAAAAAGAACGCAATCTTGGGTCAGCAGCTTTAGACTATTACAGCGAATTCCATAGCCCGGTTAAAGTTGCAACCTCCCTTATCCTTAAAAGTGCTTTGCTTGATCGCAAACCCAAAAATTTTGTTTTTGGGCACATCATGATAAATGCAGATACGAATGAAATTGTTAGTAACACGACAGTATTGGGATGTTATTTTGACATGACTGCGAGAAAATCTGTTCCACTTCCGCAGGAATATATGGATATTCCGGAAGAACAACTTCTCAAATTCCAATTGGCATAGCACCGCAGACACTTCATCTCTCATAAACATAATCGACCACAGAAAGTAAGAGTGTCAGGGAGAGACTGTGTGAACAAATTTTGAATAGGGATAATTGGCGTTTTCGTTGGAAGAACCCTTACTTTTCTTGCTGACTAATTAAAACATCGGTGGCAAACAAAAGAACGGCGTTGGGGAAGTGAAAAGAATGAGGTAGTTTGGGCTATGCTAAACGCTAAATCACCCTCTTAAAGTCAAAGATCCTTATTCAAAGTATACAGCATAGTCTTCTCTTCTTCTTTTCGAACTTGAACTAGGCCATCAAACTTCATGCCTAGCTTTTCAAGAAGTTTTTGAGATCTGATATTCAGAGGATTGGTTATAGCCACAACATCAGGGAATTCCAGTATAAAACGGCCATAATGCAGAAGCGCCTTAGCCCCTTCAAAGGCATATCCGTGCCCCCAGTAGTCTTGCAGGTAAGCAAACCCAATATCTACATGCGGCAAAGCTTCACGCTTCACAAAACCGGAAAGCCCTATAGGCTCACCGCCTGACTTCAAACTTACCAAGACATTTCCAAAACCCAATTTTAAGTATTGGGCCTGCATTTCGAGAATATAGGCTCTTGCCGTTTGTAAATCCTGTACACCGCGGGCACCAATGTATTTCAAAAAAGAAGGCTGAGTGAATAACTCTAAAATAAATGCCGCATTCTCATCTCGTAATTCAGTCAAGACAAGCCGTTCCGTCTCCAGAACGTTCTGGTTCTTTTTGCGTAAAAAGCTTCCCTTTCCAGCAGTATCTTTAAGCAAACTGACACCTCCCTTATAGCCAACTATAAAGCAAGGACGCCAGAATGCAAAACGGCGTGACAGAAGTGCTCTGCCACGCCGAATGTCAGCTGGGATTAAGCCGCGTAGAATTTCTCTCCGCTTTTTGCCATATCACGAAGCATTTTGGGTGGCGTGAAACGCGCTCCGTAGAGTTGCGCCATACGATCACAATCTGACACAAAATTCTCTACTCCAACCGTATGTATCTGGCTAATAGCTCCTCCCCGTGAAGGTGCGAAACCCCAACCGAGAATAGAACCCACATCTGCATCTTCTGCTGAAGTAACTACTTTCTCTTCCATACAACGGGCGGTTTCTACTGACTGAATATAAATCAGCCTTTTAATCACTTCGTCCAGCGCAGGTTGCTCATTTTCAGGGAGTTGCTTGAAATGTTCCCCCAACTCTGGCCAAAGGTTCTTTTTTCCGCCCTCAGGATAATCATAAAAACCTTTAGACTCGCGCTTACCAACGCGACCAAGATCTTCAACCATTTTAGTAACAGCCCCATCACTTGGGGCATCGATATACTTATCTCCTAAATCAAGTTTGGTTTGATTGCGGATTTTGTATATCAGATCAAGTGCGACCTCATCAGCCAATGCTAAAGGCCCGACAGGCATTCCCGCCATTTTGCCTGCATTATCAATCAATGCGGGGCTCACACCTTCGGCAAGCATGGCAATACCTTCGCTTACATAGGTGCCAAACACACGGCTTGTGTAGAAGCCTCGACTATCATTTACCACGATAGGTGTTTTACGGATTGCTTTTACATAATCCATTGATCGCGCCAATGTCTCAGATGACGTTTCAGTCCCGCAGATAATTTCTACTAATGGCATCTTGTCTACAGGTGAGAAGAAATGTAGACCAATGAAGTTTCCAATTCGGGAGCTTGCCTCCGCCAGCCCGCTAATTGGCAAGGTAGAAGTGTTGGATGCAAAAATTGCATCATCGGCAATGACCGCTTCCGCTCTTTTTGTGACGTCCGCTTTAATTTCGCGATTTTCAAAAACAGCCTCAACAACAAGTTCGGCTCCAGCAAGCAAATCGTAATTTGTTGTTGGCGTAATACGTTGCAAGATGGCGGCGGCTTTCTCTTCCGTCATTTTTTTACGCTTCATTGCTTTTGCCAGCAGCGCCTGACTATATGCCTTACCGCGATCAGCGGCGGCTTGATCCTGATCGATCAACACAACATCGATCCCGGCCATTGCCGTGACATAAGCAATGCCAGCCCCCATCATCCCAGCACCTAAAACACCCACTTTAGTGAATTTTTGTGTGGGAATATCTTTGGGGCGGGAAGCCAGTTTATTGGCATTGCCAATTCCGAAAAACAGCGAACGGATCATGTTCTTGGCTTCAGGAGAATTACAAGTATTGACGAAGTAGCGGGTTTCGATTTTCAGCCCATTATCGATATCAACACAGCAACCTTCATAGACGCAAGACATGATATTCACTGCCGCGGGATAATTCCCTGCAGTCTTCTCGCGCAACATGGCATTGCCTACGGTAAAGGTCATCATACCCGTCGGGCTCATAGGCGCACCACCGGGAATACGGAAACCCTTTTTATCCCATGGCTGAATGGCCGCGTCGGATTTAGCTTCCATAATCCAGGTTTTCGCTGCGGCTTGTAAATCTGCGGCCGGCACAACGGCATGAATTGCGCCAAGTTTAAGCGCTTTTTCCGGGCTAAGATGCTTTCCTTCCAATAGAAGAGGAAGTGCGGCCTGAATCCCAATCAAACGTGGAAGGCGTTGCGTACCGCCACCGCCCGGCAAAAGACCGACCTTAACTTCTGGCAATCCGATTTTTGCTTTTGGATTGTCCGCAGCGATCCGGTGATGACAGGCAAGGCAGATTTCAAACCCGCCCCCAAGCGCCGTACCATTTATAGCGGCAACAAAAGGTTTACCTGATTTTTCGATGGACCGGAACATCATCTGAAGTTCCATACCATTGTCGTACATTTCTTGCACGCCACTCCACCCTTGAAGCATTTCAAGATCGGCACCGGCAATAAAATCTGGTTTGGCCGATGTAATGATGACGCCCTTGACCGCCTCATCCTCTGATGCCTTTTTAACAGCATCCGCGAAGGCTGGAATACTGTCATTATTCAAAACATTCATGCTGCGACCGGGCATATCCCACGAAATAGTTGCAACGCCGTCATTATCAACTGAGTAATTGATCATTTTTTTGCCCTTTAAACCCGTTCAATAATAGTTGCTGTGCCCATACCAGCGCCGACACATAAAGTAATCAATGCAGTATTTTGATCTCGACGTTCTAACTCATCAAGAACGGTACCCAATATCATAGCACCGGTCGCGCCAAGGGGGTGGCCCATAGCGATCGCACCGCCATTCACATTAATTTCTGAATGATCCACACTCATCACATCCATAAAGCGCAAGACAACACCGGCAAAGGCTTCGTTTAGTTCCCACAAATCGATGTCTGCGGCTGTCATACCTGCTTTTCTAAGGGCTTTTTCCGCCGCATAGCTTGGGCCTGTTAGCATGATTGAAGGTTCACTTCCGATGGATGCGAACGAGCGAATACGCGCCCGTGGCTTGACATTAATACGGCTGCCAACTTCCTTATTTCCGATTAAAACAGCCGCGGCACCATCGACAATACCCGAGGAATTGCCCGCATGATGAACGTGATTTAGAGTTTCAACTTCCGGGTATTTTTGTTTAATCACCGCGTCGAAACCGTATTGCTCACCCTGCACTAAAAATGCAGGATCAAGGGCCCCTAAAGACTGCATAGTTGTTTCGGGACGCATATGTTCATCATGATCAAGAACAGTCAGGCCGTTCATATCTTTCACAGGAACGACTGAATTTTTAAAATATCCTGCATCCCAAGAATGCTTGGCCCGTTTTTGGCTTTCAACAGCGTAAGCATCCACGTCGTCGCGACTATAACCCCATTTAGTACAGATCATATCTGCACCAATTCCCTGAGGTGCAAAATACGTATTATGGGCAACTTGCGGGTCTGCCGACCATGCGCCACCAGAAGATCCCATAGGGACCCGAGACATGCTTTCAACGCCGCCACCGACCACAAGATCACTTTGACCAGACATTACTTGCGCTGTTGCCATATTGACAGCTTCAAGGCCCGACGCACAAAAGCGATTAATCTGAACACCGGATGCAGTTTCAGCATAGCCAGCATGAAGCGCTGCTACGCGAGCGATCACCGCTCCTTGTTCACCAACAGGCTCAACGCAACCAAGGACAACATCTTCAACTAAAGATGTGTCCAAATCATTTCTAGTCTCAATTGCTTGTAGTGCAGTTACAGCAAGGTTAATGGGTGTCACTTCATGCAGTGTACCACTGGCGCGGCCTTTACCGCGAGGTGTCCGGACAGCGTCATAAATAAAAGCTTCGGTCATAGATTTTCTCCCTTATCGTCCTTAAAGTGAACGACTGATTATTTCTTTCATGATTTCATTGGTGCCACCATAGATGCGTTGAACACGCGCATCCGCATAAGCACGGGCCACACGGTATTCCCACATGAAGCCGTATCCACCATGCAATTGTAAGCACTCATCGATCACTTTATTTTCAAGGTCAGAGCACCAGTATTTCGCCATGGCAGCGGTTGGCACGTCCAGATCACCTTTGAGCAATTCTTCAATACATTTATCCACAAAAACCCGTGCGATCTGAACTTCTGTTTTTGCTTCGGCTAATTTGAATTTTGTATTTTGAAATTGGATAACGTTTTTACCAAAAGCAGAACGTTCTTTGGTGTAATCAATGGTTTCTTGCAAAATAGCTTCTGATGTCGCTACTGCACCGATAGCAATTTGCAAGCGCTCCCACGCCAGTTCCTGCATTAAGCAGAAGAAGCCTTGCCCTTCACCGCCAAGCATGCTGCTGGCTGGAACTCGAACATCATCGAAGAAAAGCTCTGCTGTATCTTGTGCTTTCAAGCCCAATTTATCAAGATTTCTACCTTTATCAAAACCGACAGTTCCCGCCTCCACTAGAAATAAGGACGTTCCCTTTGCGCCAGCATCGGGATCCGTCTTCGTCACAACGATGACTAAATCACACATATAGCCATTTGTAATGAAGGTTTTGGAGCCATTGATTATATAATCATCACCGTCTTTAACAGCCCGGGTTTTAACGCCTTGCAAGTCGGAACCGGCTCCCGGTTCGGTCATGGCGATAGCACCGATCATCTCGCCACTTACCAATTTTGGAAGATATTTTTTCTTTTGCTCTTCTGTGCCATAGTTCAGGATATAAGGGGCCACAATTTCAGAATGCAATCCAAAGCCTGGCCCAGATGCACCCGCTCGTGCTTGCTCCTCCATCATGATAATACTGTACAGTTTATCGGCACCAACTCCGCCATATTCTTCAGGGATTGGCATGCAAAGAAGCCCTTGTTTTCCGGCTTCTAACCAAGCTTCGCGACTGATCTGCCCATCTTTCTCCCATTGGGAGTGATATGGCATGATATGCTCTTCATAGAACCGCCGGACGGATTCGCGAAAAATATTATGTTCTTCACTGAATATACTTCTACTGATCATGTCAAGTTCCCTTAAGTCGTTGTTATTAATTTATTATTTTCTATCTTTGACAAATTGTCATTTTTTGAACAAAAAAATTCTCATCGGTAAAAAAGAAAGGCGATAACAGTCTTCACCATTACCGCCCTACATTCAACAACTCAAACTAGAAGTGTTCTTCTTCCAGCTCCATCATATTCTCAGCGCCTGCACTCATCTTCACGAGCAAAGATGATACATCCGGTATCATTCGCTCAAAGAAGAAGCGAGCCGTGACGAGTTTAGTTTTGAAAAACTGCGGATCATCGGTTCCATCAGCCAGTTTTTGTTTCGCAATTTTTGCCATACGCGCCCACATAAAGCCAAGTGCAACCAGCCCAAACATCCGAAGATATTCTGTGGATGCAGCACCCGCTTCATCAGGGTTTTGCATGCCTTTTTCACCAAGCAGAGCTGTTCCTTGTTGAAGTTTTGCAAATGCCTTAGCAAGCGGCATTACAAAAGTCTTCATTTCAGGATCCATGACATTTTCTTGAATGAAAGCGTCTACTGGATGGAAAAAAGTGCGCAATGAACGGCCCAAATTCGCCGGAATTTTACGGCCAACAAGATCCAGAGCTTGAACACCGTTTGCCCCTTCGTAGATTTGCGTAATACGCGCATCCCGAACAAACTGCTCCATGCCCCATTCTTTAATATAACCATGCCCGCCATAACACTGCATGGCTGTTGCTGAGAGCTCAAACCCCATGTCAGTGAAGTAGGCTTTAATCACTGGCGTAATAAGTCCAAGCGCATCATCCGCATCTCTGCGGGTATCGGCATCTGGATGTTTTTCTGCTAAATCGACTTGCAATCCAGCCCAAAGGCCAAGAGCCCGAGCCCCTTCAGTGAAAGCACGGCACATCAACAAATTGCGGCGAATGTCTGGATGAACAATAATTGAATCAGCTGCTTTTTCTGGTTGTTTAACGCCAGAAATTGACCGCCCCTGAATGCGATCTTTTGCATAGACAACAGCATTTTGATACGCGACTTCTGCTTGGCTCATACCCTGAACGCCAACCCCTAGACGGGCTGCATTCATCATGGTGAACATTGCCTTCATTCCCTTATGCGCATCACCAAGAAGGAAGCCTTTGGCATTCTCAAAGTTCATTACGCATGTGGAATTACCGTGGATACCCATTTTATGTTCAATGGAACCACAGCTAACGCCATTACGATCAGCAGGATTTTCATTTTCATCCAAATTAAATTTGGGAACAATGAATAGGGATACTCCCTTAATTCCTTTTGGCCCGCCTGGAATTTTAGCCAAGACCAAATGCACGATATTATCGGCCATGTCATGTTCACCAGCAGAGATGAAAATCTTTGTTCCGGTAACATTATAGGTTCCGTCATCTTGCGGAACGGCTTTTGTGCGCATAAGCCCCAAATCAGTACCACAGTGTGGTTCAGTCAGGTTCATGGTACCAGTCCACTCACCCGTGATCATTTTTGGCAGCCAGGTTTGTTTCTGCTCTTCCGTACCATGCTTGTGAATAGATGCATGGGCACCATGAGTAAGCCCGGGATACATACCAAACGCCATGTTGGCAGAGCTCATCATCTCAGCAAGTGCAATTCCTACTACATGAGGCAAACCTTGACCGCCATATTTTGGATCTGCATCGATACCCATCCAGCCGCCTTCGCGGTAGGCATCGAATGCTTCTTTAAATCCAGTTGGCGTTGAGACTTCACCATCATTCCAGGTGCAGCCTTCGTTATCGCCAACCTGATTGAGAGGCTGAATAACCTCAGACATCATTTTTGCGCCTTCACCAAGAATGGCATCCACCATATCTGGTGTCGCATCCTCAAATCCCGGCAGATTTGTCATCTTGTCCAAACCAAGAAGGTCATTCAGGACAAATTTCATGTCTTTTACAGGTGCATTGTAAATGGGCATTTCTGAACTCCCTTAATTGCGAAGTGGCTTGCCGGTGGTGAGCATATGCTCGATCCGGTCAAGAGTTTTATGGTTTCTGATAAGTGTCATGAAACCTTCCTGTTCAAGCTCTAACATCTTCTTTTCAGTAATGGTCTCAGTGATATCAGTATCGCCGCCAGACAAAACGCGCGCAACCTGACCACCAACAACGGCATCGTAAGGCGTTGCTCTACCACTTGTCACAAATCCATCGACAGCCATATCGAAGGCCGCAGCAGCTGTTGGCCCCGGAAGATTAATTTCAACTTTTTCCGGCGCTTCGTAATTTTCAGCCAAAGCCAAAGCTTTTCTCTTTGCATCAGCCAAGACGCGCTTGCGGTTCATGCTAACAGCATCAGCAGGACGCAAGATCAACATATCCCTAGCTTCTGCAGCACTAGTCGCAACTTTGGCCGTGGAAATAGCTTCAAATACGCTAGACAAGGCAGGCATTGAGCCGCCTGGGCGTTTTTTGTTCAACATAGCGCGGAAAGTAAGTTCCTTACATCCGCCAAAACCAGGAAGAACGCCGACACCAACTTCAACCAATCCCATATAGCTTTCGGCATGGGCTTGAACAGCATCGGCACACAAGACTATTTCGCAACCACCGCCCAATGCCATTCCGGCAGGAGCCGCGACGACTGGGAAAGGGGCATATTTTAATTTCATCAGGGCATTTTGTCCTTCAGAAATTGAATTTTCGATGACGGGCCACATGGCCGCGTTAGCCGCGAATAAAGCAAGGCCAACATTTGCGCCAACGGAGAAATTATCGCCATCGTGACCAATAACAAGGGCCTTAAAGCCTTTTTTATTAAGCTTGGATGCTTGTCCAAGCATCGTCACGATATCCTGATCTATTGCATTCATTTTCGTATGCAACTCTAGGCAAGCAACGCCATCACCAAGATCCCAAATACTGGCACCTTTATTTGACATAACCGGCTCGTTACCACGCTTGATATCGGCAAGCGTCCATGCGCCATCAGTAACGGGTACTACTTTATAGTCCCCATCAACCGTCATATACAACGCTTCGGCCCCCTCTTCCTTATACAGGGGACGATCGCCCACTTTTTTAAGGAATTCGGGTACTGGTAAGCCATCAGCTTCCAGACGGTCCATGAAATACTGATTGCCCATCTGATTCAATTGTTCAAACGGGCCATATTTCCATGCATAGCCAGTTTTCATGGCATTATCGATAGCGATAATATCGTCAGAAATTTCTCCTACTAAGGATGCAGAATAAGAAATAACTTTTGATAAAATTTGCCAAGCGTAGGTAGCTCCTAAATCTTCGCACTCAACCAAGGCACGCAGGCCTTTTCTAGCGGCACGCACTGATTTAAAATTAGGCTTCTGAGCTTTAGCATATTCGCCAGTTTTTAGGTTGCGAGCTTCTTTTACTTTTTTACCGCCGTCTTTATTAATGCGATAGAAGCCGCCTTTGCCTTTACGTCCGGTATACCCGCTCTCAATCATCGTCGTGATTGTTGCAACCATTGGATGGTTGCCATCATATTCCTGACAAAAAGGGTCACTTGCAGGGAGTTCGTTAAGCATGGATTCGTTGACCTTTGGCCCCAAATCGATACCTGTCAAATCACCCAGACCAAAAATACCTGTGCTCGGAATGCCCATAGGTTTACCGCAGATAGCATCCGCTTCTTCAACGGTCATATCCAAATCAAAAGCGGATTTAATGGCGACAAATGACCAATAAATACCAATACGGTTTCCAATAAAGCCGGGGGTGTCATAACAATCCACAACTTCTTTACCAAGACCAACATCAGCGAAGGTGCGAAGTTCTTCAATTGCATCTGGTCGTGTTAGCTCACCGGCAACCAATTCAAACAACCGCATATAACGCGGTGGATTAAAGAAATGCGTAATGCCAAAGTCTTTTTGAAGGCCTTCGGGCATCCCGTCCATAAGCGTTTTAAGCGGAATTGTTGATGTATTTGACGTCACAATAGAGCCGGATTTCCGAACAGAATCCAACTTCTTGTATAGATCTTGCTTCAAATCCGGACGTTCGATAATTGCTTCAACAATCCAGTCACAATCAGCAACCAGATCAAGATTATCTTCCAGATTACCAGTGGTAATCATCTTTGCATTGCGCTTGTGCATGAAAGGTGCTGGCTTTGTCTTCAGCATCTTAGCCACGGCGCCTTCAGCAAGCATATTGCGGTTTGTCGCCCCTTCTGGAACGATATCCAGCAAAATGGCTGAATAACCCGCATTGGTGACATGGGCGGCAATCGCAGCACCCATAACACCCGCGCCAATAACAGCTACTTTTTCAATAGCCATGATTAGCAAGCCTCCAATACGGTTGCTATGCCTTGACCACCACCAATGCATTGCGTGGCAAGACCCAGTGTTTTCCCTTCACGTTGGAGCAGGCTCGCCACTTTACCTGTGATCCGCGCACCAGTAGCCCCCATTGGATGACCAAGGGCAATAGCACCACCATCGATATTTGTGATATCGTAGTTCATTCCAGATTCTTTCAAAACAGCGAGTGATTGCGCTGCGAAAGCTTCGTTTAGCTCAATGATATCGATATCGGCAAGTGTCACGCCAGCCCGTTTCAAGGCTTTTTCCGTTGCAGGAACTGGACCAATGCCCATAATTTCTGGCGCACAGCCCGCGATCGCAATTGATTTAATTCGGGCCAATTTTTTCAAACCGTTTGCATCTGCATATTCCTCTGAACAAATTAGTGTTGCAGAAGCACCATCAGTAAGCGGAGACGACGTTGCCGCGGTTACTGTACCGTTCGCATCAAAGGCCGCTTTCAACCCAGATAAGGTCTCTACTGTTGTATCGGGACGGATGCAGCCATCTTGCTCAACACGGATGTTGCCGTCTACAATAGGGATAATCTCGTCATTGAATTTTCCAGCAGCACGTGCCGCAGCAGCACGTGCATGACTTTCAACAGCCATTTCTTCTTGCTCAACACGAGAAATATCATACTGCTTAGCAAGATTTTCAGCGGTAATGCCCATGGAAACATAA